>UMFZ01029684.1_pt1 | contig 82566 bp, 61 predicted proteins | sample 1965141 | NCBI WGS metagenome assembly UMFZ01 (sample SAMEA4836059, study PRJEB28245) | human gut metagenome | biome: gut microbiome; material: fecal sample | place: Denmark | collected 2008
GCCATAGTTTTCTTACAATTCAGCATAAAATTTTGTTTCATCGGCTGTTTGTTTTTGATAACGAATACCAAATTATTTCATTTGCATGTTTTTGAGCAATCCGACAAAATGTATATATAGCGGCGTTTATCACTCATCTGGCAACTTAGTAATTTAGTAAGTACATTTTTTTAAAGAAGGGACAGATAAAGTATTATTATGAAAAGTTAAGAAATCTTTAGAGTGAACTAAGTTGAATATATGTTACTATTTGTTTGTATTACAGCATGGATTGAAGTGGAAGAAACAAAGCAGTTTTAGATTTACGGATACAAACAAAAGGAGTATATAGTGATGAAGAAATATAAAAGATTCGTATTTTTATTTCTTATGATAGGTCTGCTGGTACTGGTAATTGTTAGCGTGGCGGTTATATACAAGCATAATTCGGATATTAATAAAAAGGAAAAGGCAGTAATATCTAATGAAATAGAGCGGCTTTTAAAGGACAGAGCAAGTATTATGATTTCTGATGAACAAATAGTGAGTGAAAGTCCATTTATATCGAAAAAAGAGAATCTTAAAGAAAAAGAACTGCGGGAACAAATCGCACAGTTTAGAGATGAATTGAAAAAATCAGGGGAAACATATTCAGCAATAAAAACTGCGGTAAATCTCATAAGTTCTAAAAAAATATCTGATTCAATAATCAGTACAAAAATCAAAGAAGAAACATATTTAACAATATCAAACACAGATACCGCGACAGGATATGATGCAGAACATGAAATTATTTTAAAGAAACACAAAGATACTTGGAAAATTGTTGAGGATAAACAGCTAGAACCCATTGGCTTATTACCATTAAATGAAGCAAAGAAGTACATAGAAAAGTAATACAAACTATAGATTACAACCACAAACTTCCCCATCTATTTTGTCATAAAAAGGGCATTGCAGAAGTCAGAAAAGATTTGAAAACTACAAGGCGATGAACTACGGGAAAGAAGGGTTTCTTTCAATATTACTTTTTATGACTTTTGTGCTGTGGAATTTTGACTATAGAAACTTCGCATTCATTTCTGTGAAGTTTCTGTACTATTGGGCAAAATGGAACGTTTAGCACAACAGAATAAAAAGTAATATTGGAAGAAATTCTTCTTTATCAAAATCTAAAATTGCAGTTTTCAGATCTTTTCGTCCATTTCCCCTCACTTTTTGTTGACAACCTCTTTTTTTTGGGGTATTATGTTGATAACATGAGATTATAATAGGTTGAGTGTCGCCACTGGTAATGGAGGTGAGCTATGTTATTAGTTACTACAGAACAGATTGCAGGAAGGAATGTTGAGCCGTTGGGTATTGTGGAAGGTTCTTCGATCCAGACTGTTCATGCAGGAAAGGATATCATGAACAGTTTAAAGACTTTAGTAGGTGGAGAACTGACTTCGTATACGGAGATGATGGAGAAAGCCAGAAAGCTTGCAACAGATAAGATGGTGAAGAATGCACAGCAGATGGGAGCAGATGCAGTAATCTGTGTTCGCTATTCATCCAGTGAAGTGATGCAGGGGGCTGCTGAAGTGTTAGTATATGGTACAGCAGTTAGATTGGTATAGTAAAGTTGGGAGAACAGAATGGAAGATACAAGATTAGTTTTTTCGAATATTATGGAGAAGCTTCTTAAGCAGGCACAGAAGAATAAGAATGTGTTAGAGTATAAGGAAGTTAATGATGCGTTTAAGAACATCGAATTAACTCCTGAGAAGTTTGAGTGGATTCTTGATTATTTTGAAAAACAGGGTGTTGATGTTTTAAATACCAACGAAGATGAAGATAACGATGATAATTTTATAGACGATGATGCAGAGGAAGTAGAGATTATTGACGATGCGGATATTCTTGAAGGTGTAAGCTTAGAGGATCCGGTTCGTATGTATTTAAAAGAGATTGGTAATATTCCTTTGCTTACTGCGGAAGAAGAAGTTTTTCTGGCGCAGCGTATCGAGAAAGGTGATGAGCAGGCGAGAAAGCAGCTGATCGAGGCGAACCTTCGACTGGTTGTCAGCATTGCTAAGAAGTATGTAGGAAGAGGAATGTCTTTCCTTGACTTGATTCAGGAAGGTAATATGGGTCTGATGAAGGCCGTTGAAAAGTTTGATTATAAGAAGGGGAATAAGTTCAGTACTTATTCAACTTGGTGGATTCGTCAGGCGATCACAAGAGGTATCGCTGATACAGCGAAGACGATTCGTGTGCCGGTACATATGGTAGAGACAATTAATAAAACTCTTCGTACTTCAAGAATGTTACTTCAGGAGCTCGGAAGAGAACCTACGAATGAAGAGATTGCTAAGAAGATGAATATGCCGGTTGCCAAGATTGATGAGATTTTAAAGACATCAAGAGATCCGGTATCCTTAGACACACCGATTGGTGAAGAAGAGGACAGCCAGTTAGGTGACTTCATTGAAGATGAGTCTCTCCTTTCACCAGTTGATTCCGCGTCCTTCTCCATGTTGAAGGAAGAGCTTGAAGAAGCGATGGCTTCTCTTACAGAAAGAGAACGTAATGTAATCAAGCTTCGTTTTGGTCTTGATGATGGCAAGACAAGAACTCTTGAGGAAGTTGGTAAGGAATTTAACGTAACAAGAGAGCGTATCAGACAGATTGAGGCGAAGGCGCTTCGGAAGCTTCGTCATCCAAGCAGAAGCAGAAAGCTTAAGGATTTCCTTGAGTAAGCTTTTTATGAAGATGTTGTCACAATTTTTGTGATATACACATTTTTCGTATACTGTTTGTTGCCAAAAGATAAATAATTGATTACAATAATGGGAAGACTAAGGTACTTAGGATTCCCATTTTGTATTTTTGGAGGTTTTTATGAAAGACGGCTTTTTAAAAGTCGGAGTGGCATCTGTCGATGTGGAAGTTGCCAATCCGATTCACAATAAAGAAAAGATAATGGAAGTAATGAAAAAGGCAGATAAGAATGGAGTGAAGCTTTTAGTTTTTCCGGAACTTGTGCTTACTGCATATACATGTAATGATCTGTTTTTACAGAAGACATTACTAGATGAAGCAAAGAAACAGCTTTTTGTTATTTTAGAGAAAACAAAGGGGCAGGATATGGTTACTGTTCTAGGTCTTCCGTTAACAGTGAATCATAAGCTTTATAATTGTGCGGTATTTGTACAGGGAGGTAAGATCTTAGGGGTAGTACCGAAGCATTATCTGCCGAATTATTCGGAGTTTTATGAGGCAAGACACTTTGCTCCGGGAGAAGAAGAGGTAAAGATGATTCGTCTTGGTGGAAAGGATGTACCTTTTGGGATGAATCTTTTATTTTGCTGTGAGAATATGGAGGAATTAGTGATTGGCTGTGAAATCTGTGAAGATTTATGGTCTCCGCTGCCGCCATCTACACATCATGCATTAGCTGGTGCAACGGTAATCTGTAATCCGTCAGCCAGTGATGAGACAACGACAAAGGATACGTACCGTCGTAATCTTGTCTCACAGCAGTCTGCGCGGCTTGTCTGTGCCTATCTTTATTCTTGTGCCGGCGAAGGAGAATCTACACAGGATTTAGTATACAGCGGGCATAACATGATTGCAGAGTATGGCGCTATTTTAAAAGAATCAAGAAGATTCCAGAATAGTTATATTGAGACAGAAATTGATCTGCAAAGATTAGAGGCAGATAGAAGAAGGATGACTACCTTTGTGACTGAGGGCGCAGATAAGAAGTATGAGAGAGTGTATTTTAGATTAAAAGAAGAAAGAACCCAGATTAGCCGGACGTTTGAACGAACACCATTTATTCCTTCAAATAAAGCAGACAGAGAAAGACGATGTGATGAGATACTTACGATTCAGGCAATGGGACTGAAAAAGCGTCTTGCGCATACACATTGCCAGTCTGCGGTTGTCGGAATCAGCGGAGGTCTCGATTCAACACTTGCGGTATTAGTGACAGCGCGGGCATTTGATATGCTGAATATTCCAAGAGAGAATATTGTCTGTGTGACGATGCCTTGTTTCGGGACAACGGACAGAACCTATTCGAATGCGGTAACGCTCACAAAGAAGCTTGGAGCAAGTTTAAGAGAAATACGTATTAATAAAGCAGTAGAACAGCATTTTTCAGATATCGGCCATGATCCGGAGAATCACGATGTGACCTATGAGAATTCACAGGCACGTGAAAGAACCCAGATTCTGATGGATATCGCAAATCAGACGAACGGAATGGTAATTGGAACCGGAGATATGTCCGAGCTTGCACTTGGCTGGGCGACCTATAATGGGGATCATATGTCCATGTATGCAGTGAATTCTTCTGTACCAAAGACTCTCGTAAGACATCTGGTACGGTATTACGCAGATACAAGCAAAGAGCAGGAGCTAAAAGAAGTACTTCTTGATATTTTAGATACTCCGGTAAGTCCGGAACTACTGCCACCGGTAGATGGTGTGATCTCACAGAAAACAGAAGATTTGGTAGGACCTTACGAACTACATGATTTCTTCTTATATTATATGCTTCGTTTTGGCTTCCACCCAGAAAAGATTTTCCGTCTGACCCGCCAGGCATTTGGAGAAGAATATGATGTGGCCACCTGTTATAAATGGCTTCGTACATTCTGCTGGCGTTTCTTTGCACAGCATTTTAAGAGATCCTGCCTCCCGGATGGCCCAAAGGTTGGTTCGATTGCGGTTTCACCGAGAGGAGATTTGCGAATGCCGAGTGATGCAAGTTCAGCAGTCTGGATGAGCGAATTGGACGAGTTAAAGGATAAGTTGGGGCTGTAAAGTTTTTTCGCTTTAAAATGCTGCTTTGTCAGGATTTTGCTTTGGAAAGCGCATTTTTAATTGCTTGCTGGAGAATCAGTCCCGTATATTTGTTTTCTGAATTTAATTTCAGATCATCGATTGAAGAAATATTTTCAAGCTGAGCATTGATTTCTTCAAGTGATGGCTCAAGGAGCGGGTACATGGCACTGACACTGTCCGACAGATGATTTAAACTGACGGAGGTAATGTGATCGGCATCGACCGAAACGGCAACATCTAATGTATTATCACCAAGTGCGATGGTAGAAGTATAGACTCCGGGTGTGTAAACACCTGCACTTGTTTTTGTACTTTTTTCTTCCGGAGCAAACATAAAGATCAAAAGAAGGATCAGTATGATACCCAAGCAGACAAACAATGCAGTATAGATAAGTTCTTTTGCTTTTACAACAACAATTTTAGTTTTTGCACTCAAAAAAAACAGTCCTTCCGATTACTATTTATTAAAGTGTATTCTGAAAATAAAAATATATGCTACATCTTGAAAATGTACTCTCGGAGTTTTCGTTTCAAAAAGATTCCGGGAGTATACTAGAGCGTGCAGATTACAGAAAGCATTTTTCAAACAAGCTCTAGAGCGGAAAGGAGGAAAAAGATGCTTGAAGGACAGACATTTCCAGAAGTATTTCCAGATTATACGGTTCCTGACAATTTAAAATATATTTTGTCCAATGCAGTTGTTTCTAAAGTAGTAATGAAGCAGCAGAAAAGGCAGTTAGTGATTCATTTAAAGAGTGAACATATTATCCAGAGAAAAGTTTTAAATAAAGTTGCCTACGATCTCAAAAAGGAGCTGTTTGGAAAGACCTCTGTTTTTATTTCATTTGATGATACGTATGAGTTATCCGCAGCTTATACACTAGAAAGTATCACAAATGATTACTGGGGCAGTATTCTTCATGAAGTAAAGAACATGGGGCGTGTGGAATACAGTCTTCTTGCGAACGGAGAATGGGGATTTGAAGGGAATATTATGACGATTCTCTTAGAAGATTCCTTTCTTGCAAGAGATAAGTCGCGGGTTTTAAAAGAATATATGGAACATCTTTTTTCTCATCGTTTTGGCAAAGAGATTCAGGTTGGGTTCGACTTTACCGATGATGCGAAACAGGCTTTTTATAAGGCGAGAAATCATAAGCTGAATCTGGAAGTGGATATGGTTATGAGCCAGATTAAAAAGGTGGAGAGTGAGAAGAAAGAGAACGGAGCGGAAGAAGGGGAAACGCCAAAAGAAGAAAAGAAGCATCATAATTATTCCGGTAATTTCTTTGAAGAGCGGGCAAGAAGGCAGGAATTTAGCCAGAGAAGACGTTCCAAAGATCCGGATGTTATTTATGGGAAGGATTGTGATGGGGAAGTTGTTCCTTTGGAGGAAATTGTGGACGAGATCGGACAGGTTGTCGTGCGCGGAAAGATTCTGAAGATGGAGCTGAGGGAAATCCGAAGAGAGCGCACAATCGTCAGTTTTCATATTACGGACTTTACGGACACGATCGTTGGAAAGATATTTATTGCCAACAACCAGCTCCCGGAATTTTTAGATTTATTTGAAAAAGGAAAGTTTTATAAAGTAAAGGGAATGCCTCGTATGGATACCTTTGAGCATGATCTGACCCTTTCTTCTATTTCCGGTATTAAGCCGATTCCTGACTTTACAGAAAAAAGAATGGATAAAAGTCTTGAGAAACGTGTGGAACTGCATCTTCATACCGTAATGAGCGATTTAGACAGTGTAGTTGACATTAAAAAAGTAATCAACCAGGCAAAAGAATGGGGACATCCGGCGATGGCGATTACCGACCATGGCGTATTGCAGGCATTCCCGATCGCAAATCATTGTATCACGATGGACGAACCATTTAAGATTATTTACGGAGTAGAGGGATATTTTGTAAATGATTTAAAAAAGCTTGTTACGAACGATAAAGGACAGACGCTTTTTGATGATTATGTAGTATTTGACTTGGAGACTACCGGTTTTAGTCCACTGCACGATGCGATTATCGAAATTGGTGCGGTGAAGGTAAGTAATGGGGAAATAGCAGACAATTACAGTGTGTTTGTCAATCCACAGCGGCCGATTCCTCTGCGAATTACCGAGCTGACAAGTATTGATGATGCGATGGTTGCAGATGCAGGAACGATTGAAGAGATTCTGCCGGAATTTCTGGAATTTTGCGAAGGCTGCAGTCTAGTTGCACATAATGCAGAGTTTGATGTCAGCTTTATTGAAGAGAATGCAAAGCGGCAGGGATTTACGACCGATTTTACGGTGCTTGATACGGTACAGATGGCAAGACTGCTGCTTACGGATCTGAATAAGTTTAAGTTAAATACAGTATGTAAGCGTTTAAACATTAAGCAGGAACATCATCACAGAGCAGTGGATGATGCAAGGGTAACGGCAGAAGTCTTTCTTCGTTTTGTGGAAATGCTTGAAGAAAAGGATGTGCATACGCTTGCAAAGTTAAATGATATGGGAGCGATGTCACCGGATCTGATCCGGAAAGCACCGGCATATCATGGAATTATCCTTGTAAAGAATAACATCGGCCGCGTCAATTTGAATCGTTTAGTATCGGCCTCGCATCTTGATTATTTTAACCGTCGTCCGAAAATGCCGGAAAGTCTCATTCAAAAGTACAGAGAAGGGTTGATCTTAGGTTCTGCCTGCGAAGCCGGAGAGCTATTTCAGGCGGTTATTCGGGGAAAGAGCGAAGAAGAATTAGCAGAACTGGTCCGCTTCTATGATTATCTTGAGATTCAGCCGATCGGCAACAACATGTTTATGCTTGAGAGTGATAAATATGATGCAAAAACAGTAGAAGATCTGCAAAATTATAACCGGAAGATCGTGGAACTTGGCGAGCGTTATCACAAGCCGGTTGTCGCGACCTGTGATGTACATTTCCTAAATCCAGAAGATGAGCAGTACCGCCGGATTCTTATGGCAGGAAAAGGTTTCTCTGATGCAGATAATCAGGCACCGCTGTATTTTAGAACGACAGAAGAAATGCTAGAAGAGTTTGCATATCTTGGGGAGGCAAAGGCGAAGGAAGTTGTTATTACGAATACGAATAAGATTGCCGATATGATCGAAAAGATATCGCCGGTACATCCGGATAAATGTCCACCGGTAATTCCAAAGTCTGATGAGACATTAACAAATATTTGTTATGATAAGGCGCATGAGATTTATGGACCAGATCTTCCGGATATCGTAGAAGAACGACTCCAAAGAGAGTTGAATTCCATCATATCCAATGGATTTGCCGTAATGTATATCATCGCGCAGAAGCTTGTGTGGGATTCAAATGACCATGGATATCTGGTAGGTTCAAGAGGTTCGGTAGGTTCCTCTTTCGTAGCGACAATGGCAGGAATCACAGAAGTTAATCCTCTGTCTGCACATTACATTTGCCCGAAATGCCATTATGTAGACTTCGATTCAGATGCGGTAAAGCCATATGCAAAAAAAGGTATGTCCGGATGCGATATGCCTGACCGGGACTGTCCGGTCTGCGGGACACCTTTACAAAAAGAAGGGCATGATATCCCATTTGAGACCTTCCTTGGATTTAAGGGAAATAAAGAGCCGGATATCGACTTAAACTTCTCAGGAGAATATCAGTCAAAAGCGCATAAATATGTAGAAGTTATTTTTGGAGAAGGGAAAGCATTTCGTGCCGGAACTATCGGTACACTTGCAGAAAAAACAGCCTACGGATATGTATACAAGTATTTTGAAGAAAGAGATATTCACAAAAGAAGATGTGAGATGGAGCGTTTAGCGGAAGGCTGTACGGGAGTAAAAAGAACAACCGGCCAGCATCCGGGAGGAATTATCGTAGTACCACATGAGTATGACATTTATGACTTTACGGCAATCCAGCACCCGGCAAATGATGTGAATACGGATATTATCACGACACATTTTGAGTACCATTCCATCGATCATAACTTATTAAAGCTTGATATTCTCGGCCATGATGATCCAACAATGATTCGACGGTTAGAAGACTTAACAGGAATGGATGCGACAACGATTCCGCTCGATGATCCGGAAGTTATGTCGCTGTTCCACAGCACCGATATTCTTGGAATCACACCGGAAGATATCGGTGGAATCGAGATGGGTTCTCTTGGTGTACCGGAGTTTGGTACAGAATTCGTTATGCAGATGTTAAAAGATACGAATCCAAAGTGTTTCTCCGATCTGGTACGTATTTCCGGTCTGTCCCATGGTACGGACGTATGGCTTGGCAATGCACAGACATTAATTGAAGAAGGAAAAGCAGAGATTTCTACAGCAATCTGTTGTCGAGACGATATCATGACTTATCTTATCAACATGGGATTAGATAAAGAGCAGTCCTTTACCATTATGGAATCCGTCCGTAAAGGAAAGGGGTTAAAGCCGGAGTGGGAAGAAGAGATGACTTCTCATGGCGTGCCGGACTGGTATATCTGGTCTTGTAAAAAGATTAAATACATGTTTCCGAAGGCACATGCCGCTGCCTACGTTATGATGGGATGGCGTGTAGCGTGGTTTAAAGTACATAAGCCACTGGCATATTATGCCGCCTATTTTGGTATTCGTGCATCCGCATTTTCTTATGAGATCATGTGCAGAGGAAAGGAACGATTAGATATAGCACTTTCAGAACTGCTGAAAACACCGAAAGATCAGCAGACGAAGAAAGACCAGGATACGATTCGTGATGGAAGAATCGCGCAGGAAATGTATGCAAGAGGCTTTACATTCATGCCGATTGATATTTATAAGGCAAAAGCAAGAGAATGTCAGATTATAGACGGTAAGATCATGCCGCCGCTTTCTAGTGTGGAAGGACTTGGCGACAAAGCATGTGAGCAGGTGGAGGAAGCGGCAAAACATGGACCGTTTACTTCCCTTGAAAACTTTAGAAATCAGGCAAAAGTCAGCAAGACAAACGTAGATAAGATGGTGGAACTTGGCATCCTTACCGGATTACCGGAAACCGATCAGCTTACATTTGATTTCTTTATGACACAAGGTTCCGCATGATCTGAGTACATTACAAAAACAGGAGGAAAAAATGAGTTATATTAAAAATGCAGATATTCAGGGAAATGCATGGGTAGCACCCGGTGCATGTGTAGTAGGTAATGTTACATTAGGGGATGAAAGTTCAGTGTGGTACAATGCGGTAATACGTGGAGATATGGCACCGATCGTTGTTGGCTGTGGATCAAATGTACAGGATGGTACAGTTGTTCACGCAGATGCAGGCTTTCCATGTGAGATTGGTAACGGTACATCAATTGGCCACAATGCGATCATTCATGGCTGTACGATCGGTCATAATACAGTGATCGGAATGGGCGCGATCGTTATGAACGGTGCGAAAATCGGTTCGGACTGTATCATCGGGGCAGGAAGTCTTGTCACACAGGGAACCGTTATTCCTGATGGAATGTTAGCTTTTGGTTCTCCGGCAAAGGTAGTCCGCCCACTGACCGATGAAGAGAAAAAAGAGAACCAGACAAACGGAATCAGCTATATGTTAATGAAAAATATACAAAAAGATTGAAAAAACTTGAAATATGACTAAAGATTGATTTATAATAAGGCAGATATGGCCTTTGACGACTTCTTTCTGGTAAGAGCGTCAGAGCATATAAAAGTGTACTTTTGAATTCTTTCTTGCCTGGAAAGATACAGCAGGAGTACATAAAACTAGAAAGGAGAACATTTTTATTTATGGCGGATACTACAAATGCACAGAAATATAAAGGCTATGACTTAGACCGTAATTCGTCTCATCGACGAAGAAAAAATCAACCATGGTTCTGGAAAGTTTTAGGCATTAGCTTATTACTTACGATCATTATTCTTGCAGGTGTTGTTTTTGGTGTGCTGCATAAAACACATAAGAATGCAAAGCACATGGAAGAAATCAATGCAGCGAATAACATCGAGGCTTTATTAAAAGACCATAAGAACGTAACGATCACAACTTCCTATTCTCATCTGGCAGAAGGTTCAGATTATACAACAACCCGTCAGGTAAGAAAGGATAAGAAAGGCAACTACTTCTCTTACTTTAAAAAAGAAGGAACCGATGCAGATTATAAAGAAGTAATCGCAAATAAAGAATTATACCGTTATAACGATAAGTATGTACAGTATTATGGACTGATCGGAGATGACTACGAGCAGGAATGTGTAAAGAGCATCGAAGACAGCGTTTTCCAGGGAGATACGAAAGACCAGCTGCAGAATGAGAAGGAACGTGATAATACCATCACCTTACAGCTTACAACAAAGGTACAGGCCAGTGATGAGTACGCAACAACGTACGGATTCTCTGTTGGCGATACGATCGAGAAGACGATCACCATGGATAAAAAGACACAGATCATCACTTCTGTAGAAGAAAAGTGTGGAGATGAAGTATTTTACGGATATAACGTAGAATTCGACGGACAGAAGAAAGTTCCGGTATTTTATCAGAAGCTTGAAAAAGAGAAGCGGGTATGTACCGTATACTCCGATTATAACGGAGAGAATAATCAGGAATACACATATAATATCCCTGTAGATGTATACTTTACTGTACTAGATCACGAAGGTTATAAAGTATACGAAGACGAAAATGGTAACAAGGAATTTACGGAGTATCAGATGCAGATACAGAATCCGGAAACCAATCTTTCATTATATGTAAAGACCGCATCATCTAAATAGAAAACAGACAGGATTATGAAGACAAGAAGATTATTTTATGAAGATGTATATATCCAGGAATTTGAGGCGATTGTCCTTTCCTGCGAAGAAAAAGATGGAAAATACCACGTCATTTTAAACGCAACCGCATTTTATCCGGAAGGTGGCGGACAGCCGGCCGATAAAGGAATGATTGACAACATCCCGGTAGTTGATGTGCAGTATATCGACGGGGAACTCTGCCATATCATGGAAAGTCCATTAGAAGAAGGCGCACAGGTCGTCGGAAAGATAGACTGGAACTGGCGCTTTGACCTGATGCAGCAACATTCCGGAGAACACATTGTCAGCGGAATGATCCATGAGAAATACGGCTATGAAAATGTCGGTTTCCATATGGGAGAAGAAATCATCACAATTGATCTTAGTGGAATGCTTACCTGGCAGCAGGTACAGGAAATAGAAAAGAAAGTAAACTATTACATCTGGATGAACCAGCAGGTAAATATTTTCTATCCGGACGAGCGCCAGCGCAAGTTTATTCCGTATCGCAGTAAAAAAGAACTGACCGGAGAAATCCGTTTAGTCGAATTCCCGGGAGCGGACCTTTGTGCCTGCTGTGGCTTACATGTCACTCACGCCAGCCAGATCGGACTCGTTAAGATACTTTCCTGCAAAAAGTTCCGGGATGGTGTCCGCATAGAAATGCTTTCCGGAAAACGTGCCTTAGACTATCTGTCCGGCAGCACAGAGCAAAACAGCCAGATTGCGGTCAGCCTTTCCGTAAAGGAGAATGAAACAAAAGAAGCGGTACAGAGATTGCTTGATGAAGTCTATGATCTAAAAGGACAACTGGCACAGGAAAAACAAAAAAGCTTTGAGGCAAAAGCAGCTTCTTTTGCTGGGAAAGGCAATGTACTCCTCATCGAGGATACAATGGAAGCAGCAGAAGTCAGAAAGTGCACCGATTCCATTTTAAACACCTGCGGCGGCATAGCAGCCCTCTTTGCCGGCAACGACACAGACGGATATAAATATGCCATTGGAGAACGGAACGGGGACATTAAAGAACTCGTAAAAAAGGTGAACAAAGAATTAAACGGCCGCGGCGGCGGTAAACCATTCTTTGCACAAGGTTCCGTAAAGGCAGCCGGAAAACAAATAAAAGCACTATTTTGCGATTTCATTTCTGAATAGAAAAAAGAGAAAAAACGAAAACAGAAAAGAAAACAAGAACTCTATCACATAATATATGTAAAGATCGTCACAGCATTAGGAAATGCCGCATCCGTATTTTCAGCATGTTTACCTGCATTGATCTTACATGGATTATGCGGCAGAGTTCTTGTTTTTTGTATGTGAATAAATTCTAAAATTTTAAATAAATAGTGTAACCTTTTTCTTATTTAATTGTTATATAGATGAAAGAAGTCGAAAAGTATCGGAATGAGGGGGGTGAGAATCTGGATAAACATTTGTTAGAAGCATTGTATCAGCGATATTATAAAGAATTATATATTTTTGTCTTTTCACTTTGTGCCAGTGAGAGTGTAACAGATGATATTTTGCAGGACACCTTTTTAAAAGCATTACTGACATTGAAGGATTCTCATACCAATATGCGGGCATGGCTTTATATGGTAGCGCGTAATCTTTACTATAACTATTATAACAGGCAGAAGAAGCAGATGACGATCGAATCATCTGATTTTGAGCATGCAGCCATGGAGGTACATACATCAGGAAGAGAAGTCTTAATACAAAGGGATATTCTGGAAGAAGTTCTTCATAAAGAAGAGAAGAAGCAGCTTTTAGAAGCGGTAAGTCAGTTAAAGGGACAGAAAAAGGAAGTGATTCTATTACAGTATTTTGGGGACTTTTCACAGAAGGAGATTGCGGCGATGCTTAAGATCACTCCGGGTAATGTGAAGGTTCTCTCTTACCGGGCGAAGAAGGAACTGAAGGAATATTTAACGAAGGAGGAAGGAAGATGACCTATCGTGAATTATTAGAATTATATAAAGCAGGAGAGCTGGAATTAGAACAGAGAAAGCGGATCGAGAAAGATATCGAGAAGCAGGAAGCAATCAGTGATTATCTCTATGAACAGGAAGGAATTCCTAGTTTGGAAGACATTTTTGCAGAAGAAGACCATAACAGCTCCGTTTTTGCAGAAAGAAGGCAGACAGGGAAAGAGAAAGCAGAAGCTGATGCTCAGAAACAAAAAGCGAGAGGTCAGCGAGGGAAGGACAAGAACAGAAGAAGTATCCAGGAAGAGGATATAGATACAGAATTTATCACAATGATCAATCGTTCCATCAGACGGGCATTTCGAAGATTAGGGTTAACCGTTCTCGCCTTAGCGTTCGCATTAATTCTATTTGTACAGTTCTGCTTTCCGACCATAGTATCCTGTTTCTATTATAATCCAGCGGAAAATATCGGGAATAAGGATTATACGATAAACAAGATGAGTCGTGATATGGCAGTATACTCAGAAGTCTTTCTTCCGGGAAAGAGAAGAGTTTCTGTTGAAGCAGAATCAAAAGGGTATGGAAAGTATAATATTACAGTGAACCAGACTTCGAGCTTTACAAGAAACCTGACCGATGTATCCGGAGAGATCGTACGGGGCAAGCTGAGATATTATGACAATAATATTTTAAAAACACCGGTCAGCAATGCCTTTGCATACAGTAACCTTGTTGGAAAAGAAGAGAATACATTAGAAGAGAATTTACAATGTACCAGAAAGTATTTTCAACTGAAAGAGAACGAAGAAGTAAATATGTGCGCTGCTGGTACAAAAGAACAATCTATAGAATCATTAAAAAATCTGGATTCTCAAAAAATGTATATAGGTTACATATCTCTAGATAAGATCATGTCTTATGCCGATTTTAAAAAGTACGTAGATAAGCAGGATCTTTCAGAAGTATGGTGTGCAGTACAGGTATTAGAAGCACAGAAAGACAAAGAAGATCTTGAAGAGGCTGCCGATTCTTCAAACAAGGACAAAGCAGAGACAGGAGAAGAGTATATAACGGATTTCCTCTCCGGTGCAGCAAATATTGGTTTCGTATGCGTACCATCTTATAATGCAGCCTTCAACTGGGACGATAAAAAGTATCCGGCCCTTCTGCCGGGATGTGAAACAGATCAAATGGATGCCCCGGATCACTGGGATAGCGTAGAGAACAATCTCAAAAAAGAAAACTATGCCAGACAGCATTTTGTAAGTCTTCTTAATTATCTGTCAGATCAGAAACAGTTTCTGAAAATGATAGCAGGAGATGATTACTCACCGGAAGCATTAAAAGAAATGGCATCCTACGTTAAAAAGAATGGTCTTAAAATATATGGTTTTACAACAATCGCAGATAAAGATACCTTACTAAAACTCAGTAAGCAGAGCGAAGTATATGAAATCTATACCGAAGAACTGAACTAATCATTCCTTTGCCCGCTTTCTATTCATTCGTAAAATCAGAATAGCGTAAAAGCCAGGAAAGAAAATAAAGAGAAATACCTTTACAATTTTTTTTAAGTGCGCTATTATTTCCATGAAAATATTTTACGGAAAGGAACGATATTATGATTAAAAATAAACTGAAAAGAGTGCTTGCAGTAGCATTAGCCGGAATGATGGTAGCAGGTGTTGCGGGATGTTCCAGCAGTAAGGATGCGAAGAAAAACAACACAGCTAAGAGTGAACAGGGAACAGAAGCAACAACAGAAAGTAATGCAAATACAACAGCAGACTACGTAGCATCGAATGTAACACTTCCGGACAACTTTGACAACATGATCTATCCGATCGAAGCTTTAATGGTACAGAAGCTGTCGAAAGGCTATGCATATTACACGAACGACACGAGCGAAGAAGAAGCAGATTCCTTCTGGTTTTCCATGGCAGTTCTCACATCTTTAATGGAAACAGAATCCGCATACGGAGATGGCGTAGAAGAAGACTCCTTCTACTATCTTAAAGAGAACACAACGAATATGTATGCCTCCGCATTATATAACACATACGGAAAGGGCGACATGGAATTCCCTGAAATTTCAGACGGAGATAAATACGCAACCTACGATGATGATAAAGACATGTATGGATTCTTAAAAGGTGATGTAGGAAGCCTCGTTCCATATATCACAGACTGTACAAAGGATGGAAGTGACTATATCATCACAGCAGAACTTCGCAACAAAGATACAGACGAAGTAAGAGGAACTTATCAGGTAACGATCACAGAGACATCATTCGATGGCGATGATAATAACTTCGCTTACTCCGTAACAGATATCACAACAAAGAAAAACAGTTCCTACGGTTTTGACGAAGAAAATACAACAGACAAGAGCGAAGAAGAAAAGAGCACAGAAGAAAGTACCTCTGAAGAAGGAAGCACAACAGAAGCAGACAGCGAAAAAGATACGGACTCTGACTCTGATCCATCAAACAGCAGCTCCGAAAGCATTTCCCAGGATGATGCGTTAAGCCAGGCAAAAGATTACTACGGCAGTGACGCAGAATACTCCTACAAGAAAAAAGTAATCGTAGGTGATAAAGAATATTATGACTTCTCTGTAAAAGGAGACGATATTAGCAGCACAGACGTATTAGTATCCGTAGATGGACAGGATGTCATTGGCGGAACACAAAACGATGACGGCAGCTGGTCATTTGATCAGTAAAGTTACGTTGCGTTAAGAAATAAAATAAGAAATAAAAAAATAAGAAATAAAAATGGAAGAATCCTATGAATAGCAGATGGAAGATTGCTATGATAGGACTCTTCCATTTTTTTGTCGTTAACAGGTCAGAAAGAGAACAGGGACAGAAAAAGATATGCAGGAAATAAGGAAAATTTCCAAGAAATTTGTGAGTAGTAATTGAATTTGTAAAAAGCTATAATAAAAAAGAGTATATGAAAAAAAGATAAAATATTTTTCTGTCTGGTCAGTCTGTAGAAAATCGAAAGAGGATAAAAATACAGCCTGGACATTTTCTGTCTATCTTTATTCGTATAATAGCAGTAAGAAAGGTAGAAGGGAATGCTCATGAAGTATATGGAAAACAATGATGAAAAGAAAAAAATGAAACAGGACAACATAAAAAATGGCAATATTTAACGAGAGCAATCCGGAAAGTTACCGTTCAATATACGGTTCCTTATTTTCTGAATTTGGGGAAGAACTGACAATAAAAATACATAAAGCATACGCAGGACGACAGATTTCCTTTCCGAAAAAGCTTTATACAGAAGAATACATAAGCTATTATGTAGAAAAAAATAAAGCAAAAAAGCCTCCGTCAGTGATAGCAGACAACTTAGAATGTACGGAACGTATCATAAGACGGCATATGAAAGAAACATTTCATTGGGAACAGGGACAGGTTATAACAAAATATCGTCCGGTATATAATGAACTTTATAAAGAATTTGGGGAAAAAATAATGAAAGAATTCTATGTTCTGTACAGAGGACATCAGATTTCTTTTCCGAAGAAGTTATATACCGAAAATTATATTATGCATTATGTAAAAGAACATATGTGGGATATGACCAGTTCCGAGCTGGCAAAAGAACTGGGATATACGGAACGAAGAATTAGCCAGCTCATAAAAAGCATTACGGACAGACAGGAGAGAAGCTGATGACCAGCAGGCACATTTGGATACTATCAATATGAATGGTGCCTGATGCCATATAATATTATTCATGTGGATAGAATATTAAACAGATATTATATCACAGTGGATAGATATTAAGCCGATATTATATCACAAATGAATTCCTAAAAACTTCTTAATAGGAAATGGAATCTTTTTCACGCTCCTGCTGTTCAAGAAGAATATCAATAATCTTATTCACAGACAACAGTGTGGAAGGGGAACATTGAGAAAGCTTATTCGCAATTTCTGAATCAATCATGCGATCCTTTTCAACATAAGGGGTATCCATCAGAAAAAAGTTCAGATCCATATCAAGAGCATAAGCAAGCTTTAAAAGAAGAGACAGAGAAACCTTAGTCTGGCCAGTCTCGATATGACTCATATGATTATTGGAACAGCCGATAACCTCACCGAGTTCTGCTTGCGTATATCCTTTATCAATCCTAGCCTGTTTCACACGTTGTCCAATTCTTTCAAAATCAATTTCCGGCAGCATGATAGACATTCTGTTCTCCCTTTCTATATTTCAAATAATTCAAAAAAATTAACCATATGATTCACGATTGAATAATGGTAAAATATTTCATTTTTAATTATATCTTAAGCAGAAAAACTGAAAAACAAACTATAAAAGCAGATTGCACTAAAAAATCCAATATGGTATAATTTTTTTTGGAGAAATAAATTGAAAAATAAGTATTAGAGGGGAAATTATCTGAAAATGGACACGAAACTATGTGAAGAGATAAAAAATGACAAAATCCAGAGAATTCTAGGAATTTACACCAAACTTATAGAGGGAAAGACCGTAAAAAAGGAAGAAGAAGTGCAGCGTTATAAGGTCAATCCCCGAACCATCCAACGGGATATCCAGGATATCACCGCCTTTTTAGAAAGAGATGATTTAAATACCGGCATAATCAATTCTATCATCTATGATACCAAAGCCAGAGGATATCGTCTCCAATATAATAATGTCTATAAACTATCCCCACAACAAATATTGGCAATCTGCAAAATACTCTTAGATAGCAGAGCCTTTGTAAAAGAAGAAATGACAGAAATCATCGACAAGCTCATCCATTCCTCTGTCATCAAAGACGACCAGCCGCAAGTGGAAAAACTCATTCAGAATGAAGAAGAGCATTATGTCGAACTCCAGCACAAAACCCGCTTCCTTAACAAAATGTGGGACATCGGCCAAGCTATACAAAACCAGAACTACATCGAAATCGAATATAAACGAGGCGATAACGAGATAAAAAAACGGAAACTAAAACCAGCAGCAATTATGTTCTCCGAATTTTACTTCTATCTGACCGCCTTCATTGATGACAAAAATCTATGTGAGAACTTCGATGTAGCCAATGATCCATTTCCAACCATCTATCGAATCGACCGTATTCAGAGTTTAAAAGTCCTAGACGATCACTTCCGCGTGCTTTATAGTAGTCGGTTCGAAGAGGGCGAGTTTCGGAAACGAGTACAGTTTATGTATGGCGGTAAGCTTCAAACCGTACGCTTTAAATACAAGGGACCGTCTATCGAAGCCATACTTGACCGCTTACCTACCGCAAAAGTCGAAAAACACGAGGATGGAGTGTATACGGTAAAAGCGGAGGTGTTTGGAAAAGGGATAGAGAGATGGATAAGAGGACAGGGAGATGCAGTGGAGGTTGTATAACCTATCCATAAAGAGGAGCAGATTTAAATTTGAGAAATTTTTAAAATGAAAATGGTGAAATAGAGAAAATAAATCTAATATTAAGCAACAGTAATAGGGAGAGATAATTATGAGCATATTATTTGGAAAAAGAGATTCATTATCAGATAAAGTAAAAATGGCATTTACAGATACAAAGGCTAAAGGAGAGAAAAAAGGATGCGAAAAAGCAGCAAAACAATATGATGAGGTATTGAAAAAAGCAGAGAGTTTCTATAATGAAATAGAAGACATTGTTCGGAAGAAAAAAGGGTTTTATCAGGAACAATCAAAGAGATTATCAGATATGCTTATTGTGGTACAGTATGAGAAAAAACAATTAGAAAATGAATTAGATTTAAAAAAAGATGAAATATCTGAAAAGTATAATATTCCATTAGAAAAATTAAAAATAGAAAAAATTGTTGATAATGCTTTAAATAATGCATTGAGCATAGTTCCTCCATTATATTGGTTGAATTTGGTATATAATTATAAAGAAAATAGAATGTATAAAGCAGAAATGGAAGGTTATAAGGAGGCACAAAACTTATATAGAACTAAAATTTTAAATATAAAAAATGATCTTCGTGAATTACAAAAAGAAGCAGATACAACTTTACAGGAAATAATAGAACAGATTGTAGATCAAGTTATTTTGATTACATCTGAACAGATGGAAATTGCAGAATTGAAAATGGCTTTGGAAGAATAGATATGGAATGGATTTTTTCGATAAATAGTAAATATATAATGAGGTAATTAAGTTATATGAAAAAGAAATTAACAAAGAGAGATGTGTCTGAAATTATAAACGTCTTAGAAAAGGTAAAAAAAGTAGATTTTGTAGCACTGAATAAATCACTTCAGGCAACATTAGACAATATGTTAGAACGATTAAAAACAAATACATTTAGATTGGTAGTAGTTGGCGAATTTAGTTCTGGTAAATCTACTTTTCTAAATGCGATAATCGGAAAAGATATTTTAAAACATGGAGTACAGGAAACGACAGCAACAATTACCGAAATTCAAAATCTCTCTGAAGCTGAAAATTTTGATGTATACTATGTTAACGGCACAACAGAAAAGGAGATTCCTATTGATAAGTTGATTGAATATACATCAACATCCAGTAAGTTACATAATGTTGCACAGGATATAAAAAAAGTTGTCATAAAGATTAGAATGTTTGATGAGCAGGCAGATGTTTGTCTTGTAGATACCCCAGGTTTGAACGGTGTTGCAGATTATCACAAAGAGAAAACGATAGAGCTTATTGAGAGCTCTCATGCATGTATTTATTTGATACAAGTTAGAGGTTTAAGCGAAAGTGATAGAAGTTTTATTAAACTGATAAGCAAGTATCAGCATAATATAATATTTGTTCAAAATTTTATTGATGCATTGAAGGAATCAGAGGGCGAAACTCCAGAGCAAAAGGTAAATGAGCAGAAGAAAATTCTTGAGGAAATATTTTCTGAAGAGGAGTATGACATTAAGTACAGTGTAGTGGGAATTTCTGCGAAAAATGCATTGATTTCTAGAGATAGAGAAATTAAAGAATATAATGGAAAAATATTGGATGAGGAAGGTAGAAAACAATTATTAGAACAATCTGGATACAATGATGTGAAGGATCAGATAACAAAATTGATTCTGGAAAATGAAAAGGGAACGATACAGAAGCAAGATACGATTAAAGCGGCATTAATTTTATTACAGCAATTAGCGGCAGTATTGAGAGGAAAAAGTGACGTAGAGGAAGAAAAATGGAACGAATCGTTAGATGGCCGAAAACAAAAAAAATATGTGCTTTTAAAAAATAGGTTACAGGAAAATAAAAAAGCATATTGGAATAAAATAGAAAATTTTACAAAAACAAGAAAAACAGACATACAAAAAAAGATAAATAACAGTTTACAGGAAAAGTTGGATGAGATTATAAAAATAGTAGATAAAAAATTAAATGATATTAAAAGAGATGATCTCTATGCCATTGAACACTATATAAATGTTGTGCCGAATGAAGTTTATAGTGGAATAATGGAAGTTGAGAAAGATGTGAATGATTTGATGAATGCTGGATTTAATAATGTTTTATCCAATATAAGCTTTAGAATTCAGGAATATGCAGGACAAGAGGCAGAAACTCCAAGATGGGATGAGCATAGTATTAATTTGTCTAATAAAGAAGTTAGTTCGTTGAAAATCGGACAAGAGGAAGAAATGATTATCGCCAAAGAAAACCAAAAAATATTGGAGGAAAAAGAAAAAATTAAAAAAGGGCGACAAGAACTGGAAAAATCAAAACATGAATTGAATTTATTAAGTATACAGAAGAAAATTGAATATGAGGAACAGGAAAAAGCCTATATAAAGAAACAAGAGAGACTGGACGCAGTTGGAAGGATAAAACCGAGCGCAGAGAAAAAAACGAAACAGGAAACAGTCTTAGAAGACTGGGGAGGACTTGGAATACTTGATTTTTTCTTAGGACCAATAGAGACTACAAAAACAGTAGAATATTGGGATCACAGTAAGATAGAAAAGTGGGAAAAGGAAGTTGAGGAGATAGAAAAAGAATACCAGGAGAAAGAGGATAGGTATAAAGCAATAGAGATAAGGTACAAGAAAAAGGAAAAAATTTATAAAGAAGATGTAGCTGTTACAAAAACAATGGAAGAAATTAGATTAAAAGAAATAAAGCAAAGAGAAAGAAAAATAGAGTTAAAGAAAAAAGAGTTGGAGGAAAAAAGGAAAAAGGCAAAAATAGAATATATAGGGACATTGAAAAACATGGTAAGAGATAATGTGAGAGACTATCTCGATGAAGATGTGTTTGTATTTTTAGATGACGCATTTCAATCCGCTGTTAAAATGAACAAAGAACAAGTTTTGAAATTAGGAAAGAATTTGTTTGATATATCTTTCACTAAAAGAATTCAGGAATATGAGCATGTAATTAATGGTATGAAACCTAATTCTGATATAAAGCAGCAAAGTGATACAATAGAAAAAGCAATTAAATTACTAGAGAGGTATGTATAAATGGGTAACAATTCTGAAATTATTAGAAAAAGTTATATAGAAAAAAAAGAGAAAATTTTAGCTCTGTTGAAGAAAACAGAGTTATTTTATGCTGACAATGAAGATGAAGGCAAGGTAGAGGTGTTTCAAAGTTTACAGAAAAATCTTGAAGATGGAGAATTTAGTATTGTAGTTGTGGGAGAATTTAGTGCCGGTAAATCGACATTATTGAATGCATTAATGGGTCAGAAAATCCTTCCTTCCTTTAGTGGAGAGACAACTGCAACAGTTAATTTTTTAAGACATAAAGATAGAGCCACTCAAGGAGAAAGGGGAAAGATTTATTATAAGGATGGACAGACGAGAGAACTTCAGGATATTTCTTTAGACATTATTAATAAGTATGTAAGTACAAAAGGAGATGATGTAGCAAAAACAATTGAACATTTAGACTTGTACTTAGATTCTAAGTTTTTAGAAGATGGGGTTACGTTAGTTGATAGTCCTGGTTTAAATGGAATAGCAGAGGGACATAAAGAGATTACAGAACAACAGATATTGAAGTCTAATGCCAGTATTTTTGTATTTAACAGTGATCATCCGGGAAGTAAAACGGACTTTGAGTTTTTATATGAACTACAAAAAAAGGTAAAAACTATTATCTTTGTATTAAATAAGATAGATACAATAAAAGAGGAAGAGGGAAATACTGTTGAGGTTGTGGTTGATTCATTAAAGAAAAACTACAAAAAACAGTTTCCAGAGGCAGAAACAATACCAGAAATCTGGCCTGTTGCCGCATTTCCAGCATTGATGGCAAGAAGTGGTGAAGGAGAGGGACAGGAGTATGATCCTCGTTTACAGCCGTTTGAAGAACGTTTATTAAAATTTTTGACTTGTGGAGAGAAGGCACATCAGCAATTAGTTTCTCCAATAGAGCGAGTTCTTTCTGTTGTAAAGGAATCAAAAGATATTTATGAAGAAGATATAGAAGCATTGAATAACAAACAAGATTCTGTAGAACTGGAAAATAAAATCGATGAGTTGCAGGAAGTTATCAAAGGTTTAGTTGATGAGGAAAAAGAAAACAAGAGAGATATATCAAGGAAAGTAAAGGCTGCTTTTAAAAATCTTAATGAAGGTTTGATAGAAGAAATTGAGAAGGAACAAGAAAAAAAACTTAGAAAAATTGACAGATATGATGAATTGGAAGAGATAGTAAGATATTTAAAGAGTTTTGAAGAAGAATTTCTTCGTAGTGTTAAAAGAATCATTTCAAGTAAAGAGGACGATTTACAAGACCATATAAGAACAATTATTGAGATAAATTATAATGAAGTGGCTGAAGCAATTAATGAACGATTAATGCAATCTGATGCGGGAATTAATATTGATATCAAAAATCATTTAGATATTAATGTAGATGCAGAGTCATACAAAGTTGGATTAAAAGAAATGGGAGAAAAGTCTCGGAAATTAGAACAGGAATTAAGAGAGTTGGAAGAAAAAGCGGATGAGGCAGAAGAAGATTTTATAAAAGCGAGAGATAATGAGAAACGCAAGAAAGAACTGCAGGAACAACTTATAGCTTTAGAAAAGACCCAAGATACAATAAACAGAAGAATAATGCCCGAAGTGGATAGATGGGAAGTAACGCAAGCTGATACGGAAGAGAGGGGAGGTATACTTGGTGGATTTTTAGATATAGTTATAGGTGAAAAAAAAGTAAATCGTCAGGTAATGAAAGAAGATCGAAGTAATCGCGATAGAGCAGAAAAGCAGAGAGAGGAAGAACTTGCAAAAAATAAGCGTGAGATTAAAAAAACAGAAGAAATGTTAGCAGGGTATAATGAGGATAGTGTTGATTTAAAGCAAAAACGGTTTGAAAAAATGAAAAAGCAAATAGCAAAGAAAATGGAGGAACTTGAAAAAAATACAAAAAATGATATAGAGAAGATAGATGCATCTTATAAGAAACAAATTCAGGACTGTAAATATGCTCTACGAGATTTTTGTGATGATGTTACAGATGAACTTAAAAGTATAATTAAAAAAGAAACGAGAAAGGAGCAAGAAGTTTATGTAAATATAGTAATGGGAGTAGTAGAGGCAAATCTCCAGAACGAGATTAAACAAAAAGAAGACCGTATAAGAAATCTTCAAAAGCAGATGGAATCTTCAGAAAATGACAAAAAACAACAACTGGAAAAATTAAATGAGAAGATTCTGGTTATGAATGACATTTTAAGTGAAGGAATAGATATTCAGGCAGAATTAGAAAGCGAAGAGATAGACACAATTGCACAGCAGGATTTATAGAGGAGAAGATACGATATGGAAATTACAGTTTTCAAAGAAATAGCGAAGTGGATGGGGAAAAAAGAAGATTTTTTGAAACTTTTAAGATTAGAAGAGCTAGAAGAAGAAAAAAGATTTTTTGTGACTTTTTGGGGACATTATTCGGCAGGAAAGTCAAGATTAATAAATTCTATTTTAGGTAAGGAGGTACTTCCGGTTCAAAGCAGAGAGACAACAGCTTTGCTTACTTATATCCAATATGGAACAGAAGAAATCTGTCGTATCATTTATAATAATGGAACATATTCAGACGAAGATATTAACACAGTAAAAGACATTTTTCAGAATGCACAATGTGAAAGGGATTTAGAGGCAATAGACCACTTAGAAGTGTTTGTGGATAATGAATTGTTAAAAGATGGGTTAGTGCTTGTAGATACTCCGGGTGTTAATACGTTAATTCAGAGACATCAGGATTTGGCAACAGATGCTATTGAGCAATCCGGAAAAATAGTATATGTACTTGGAAATTCTCCAACAAAAGTAGATATAGAATTTGTAGAACAGATTAATCGTTGTGGCATTGACATAGTTTTTGTAAGAACGAAAGCAGATAGAATCAATCAGGAAGAAGAAAATACTGAGGAAGCTTTACAGCAGGAAAAAATTGAATTGCAGGAAATGTTAGAGAAAGATATTGAATTTATTCCTGTTTCTAATGAATTGGATAATGAATGGAATAAGAATATTCAAGTAGTGAAATCTGTACTTTTAGAAATAGCTCATAGTATTTCAGAGGAAATGAAGGTTGCCTTGGATATGCGTCTCCATATTTATGCAGAAAAATATCTTAAGGATTTAACGGAAGTTTGCAGTGAAATTGAAAATACAATAGCGGGTAATAATAAATTATTAGATGAGAAAATTAGTAAATATAATCGGGATGTGGAACGATTAGAAGAAATAGAAGATGGGTTGGAGAAAAAAGTAGAAAATAAAATCCATGACTCTAAAAAATTTATAAGAGAAGATATTGAACAGCTTATTAAACACACGGTAAATGAGTTTTCTAAATCTCTTAAAACAATAGAGGGTTCTACAGAATATGATAAAATTGTTTCGGATAAATACAGAGAGTATCTTAGAAATAGTATTGGAGAGGTACAAAGTATTATTAATGGATATTTTGAAACAATTATAGAGGAAGAGAATGCTTCTGTAGAAAATGTATTGGAAAATACATTGGAATTAGTAGAGAAAAGAGAGTCTCCTAAATATGAAGAAGTAAGATTAGAAAATTCAAGAACGTTAGAGTTATATAAATCTCAATTAGCAGAAGTAAAGGAAGAATTAGAAAAATTAAAAACAGAGAAAAAGAATACTGTTGAGAAGAGACAGGCGATGGAATCTTCAGAAGAATATAATGATGAACTTTATCAGGAAGAATTAGAAAAATTAAAAACAGAATTAGACAGCGTATCAACGGAAATTATAATGAGAGAAGTTGAACCAGATGGAATGCAGCCATCAAAAATATTTAAGAAAGTTGGACAAGTAACGGATATGGCATTACTTCTGCTTCCAGGGGATGCAATAGTAGCAGGGGTAAAGGGAGCAGTAGATGCAGGCAAAGTGGCAAAAAATTTGAATAAAATGGGGAAATTTGGAGAAATCGTATTAAAGACAGGAAGCAAACTTTCTAAAAGCAAATCGGTAATTAATAGCGTTGATACGGTTAGAGATACTGCATATGTGGCAAATAGCTTATTGAATTCAGTTAAAGAAAAAGGAACTAGTTTGAGACAAAAAAGACAGGCTAAAAAGATTGTTAATAAAGTTGCTGAACAGGCAGGAGCTAGCTATGATAATTTTAAAGAAAAAAAGAAATTCGGTAATGTTTTAGATGCATTATCTGTTGCGTATTGGACGGAAAAAATAGGAGCTAAATTTGACACTCCTCCTAGAATGGAAGTTGATGTTGAAAGGGAAAAAGAGCGATTAAGAAAGAAAAATGAAATTACTCAGAAGCAGAATGATATTAGTGCTGAGAGAATGAGAAGGAAAAAGGAAATGGGCTTAATTACTTCTAAGGAAAAAGAATTAGAAATGGAGGAGACAGAGAAGAAAAGGGTATTGAATGAAGTTCAATCAGAAATAGAAAAAGAAACAAAGAATATAGAGGCGGCTGCAACAAAAGAGGCTCAAAAAATATTTGCTCAAAAATATACAGGGTATCTTGAAGGAAATTTGCAGGCAGCATCATCAATGATAGCAGAGAATTATTACGAGACTGCAAAGCAGAATATTGTTATTTATATAGCTAATCATAATGCCGAATTACTAAATGCTATTCAGGAAAAAAAGAATAATCTTGAAGATTTAAAAAATCTTCGTGAAAATGAGAGCGGAGAATTAGAAAATCGGTTTAATCAAGGTAAGCAGTTTATTCAAATGATTGAGGAGTTGTAACAATTGAAAATAATTGTAATAGGAGATAAGTCCAGATACCAGTTTTTAAGAAAACTTACAGAGAATCCTTCATTAACTTCAGAAAGTTTGGGGAGAAAAAAGGTAGTAGTTACTGGAAACAGACAAACAGAATCGGAAACTATATTTTTCTCTCCATGCTTACCGTTGTATACAGAGTTGGAGTTCCCTTCAGAAAATGATATTAATAACGAAAATATTATAATTACAAGAAAAGATAAGCTTATTATTTTTATTGAAAAAATGACAGCACAAATTAGAAAAGCACAAGAAAGTGATGCAGAAAAATTTGAGATTCTAAAACGATATAGAAATAAGGCTTTATCTTGTGAAATTATAGTATTGGTAAATAATATAGAAGGAATGACATCAGATATTTCCACAAAAGAAGATGAAGTACAGGAAATTTTGAGAATATGCCGGGAAGAGGGCTTTATTGCAAGAAAGTATATATTGGGAGAGCCTTTAGATTTTCTAATTTATTACGATTTTGTAGAAAATAATAGTAAAAAGGAATTTGAAAGTAAATTTAGAAATTTGCGAGAAGAGATTCAGAACAATTTTTCTGTGGATTATGAAATGGAGATGGATTTAAGCGGTTTTTATGATCGTTATATAGAGGATCCTAACTATTTTGAAAATTTTTTTAGATATACTCGACATATCTCAAATCTCGTAAAAAGTTCAACTCAGAAAATGTATGCGGCTTTATTACAAAATCAAAATAAAGAATTTGTAAAGATTTGTGAACAATTATATGAAGAGAGAATGCGAACGGTAGCTTTTTGGGATATGGAAAAGGATAAAGAGATTTTATATAGGAAGATAGTGAGAGCATATAACGAAAAGTTTAGAAAAATGCCGGTAATTTCATTTAAAGGAAGTGAATCAGATTATGAAATATGGTATTCAAAGAATATGAATACTATATTTGAGATAAAAGATAAAGCCAAAACATTTTTTCAAAAAGATGTATGTGAACTAATGAAGGAATATATATTACATAGATTAAGCAGAGTGGAGGATGTACTTAATGGAAAAATCAATTAGTGTGTTTATTGCGATAGTTTTACTGGGTGGAAGTGGAACTATTAGTAATTTATGCCCGGACAATTATCAAATAGGAGTCCAAAGTGCTTGTATTGCGTTAGGGGCATTAGCAGCCGTATTTTTTATAATGCAGATTCAAAAGGAACGCAATACTTTTTTAGAGAGTATAAAAAATACAGAAGAATTAATGAATGATAGAGTTAATCAGTTGATTGGACAATATACAAACAATTTTTTGCAATTATCAGAAAAAATTGATGGTACAAATTCATCATTAAAAACTATTGGCTATGGGGAAGATTCTATTAAAACAGAGATTGAAAAGTTACAGGAACAATATACAGATAGCTTCCAACAGTTATATCAGAAACTGGATAATACAAATTCGTTTTTGGAGAATATTGTAGAAGTTATCGAAGATGAAGAAAATACTATAAAAAATGAAAATGGTAAAATAAGTAAGTTACTTTCAGATATAAAAAAGATAGAAAATGAGATAAAAAATACAGTTGATAAATTGCCAGAACAGTATTCTTCTGATTTAAAAGAATTACTTCAAATAGAAGAAAAAATAAATCAAAATATGAGAAAAGGTATACTTAATATTAAAGAGGAATTAGAAGTAAATAATGAGACAATAGAGAATATTGAGGAAGGTGTTGAGAAGTTTAATGAAATACCAGAGCGTATGGTTGAACTTCAAGCAGAATTTTTAGAAGAGTTACAAAAAGTTTATAATGAAGGATTAGAAAAGTCTGAAAAATTAATGGATGATATTTCTAACCAGAATGAAGAAATAAGCAGTATAATAAAGAAAAATATAGAGAACTTCATTGATATAACGGAAAAAGACAAACAAGACATCTTAAAACAATTCAAGAAAATAATGGAATATATTGCACAGCTTCAGGATGAATTTATGGAGGACTTAAAAGAAAAAGAAGAGGAAATTGTAGAAAAAATAAAAGATTTAACAGAAGAAATCAATGATCAGAATGGAAAGATAACGAAATCAATAAAGAATAAAGTAGAAGAACTGATAAATACCCTTCAGATAAATAATGAAGAAGTGGTTAAAAATTTGCAGGATATGGCAGGAAGGTACGAAGATTTTAAAGAATACAATGAAAAGATGATGGAAAAGGTGGAATTGATGACGGATAAAGATTATGAAATATTGAAAGGTTATCTGACAAATGATGGAGCGAAGTGAAGAAATTAAAAAAATAGCAGATGAAATATTTGCTAAGATGGAATCTAATAGATTTGAAATACTATTTTTTCAGCAAATAAAAGATGAAGATTTGAAAAAAAGAGTGGCGGCATTAGATTCTCTTAGGTTAAGTGTAAGCACAGCGATTCAGAATGGTAACGTTCGTCATGCAATGACATTGTTGTTGATTATGAAGAGAATTCTTCGAGAATTAGATGAAATAAAAAACGAATTGAGAAAAGATGTTTTGGATGCGGTTTTAAAATAAAGTTAGAATAAAATATTTCTATAGTTTGTGAAAATATAGAAATATTTTATTCGGTATAAATTCTTAAGCTAATTCAGCTAATATTTCTTTTAAACTGTTAGTAAAATTATTTTCTGTTGGAGTATGTATATACTCTCTGTTTTTGGTTTCATCTTCTATAATGGGAACTAGAATGTTACTGGCAAACGCATATTTGTTACTACTGGCAAACATATTCATTAATATTTTGGAATCAGAGCTAAGTAAGTTGTTCAGATTAGAAATTATGTTATCTATTTCTTCTGCGTTTAATAAATAATTATTAGATAAATCTTTTAGTCGTGTTTCTATGATTTTTAACATTTTTTCGGCATCATCTTCAATAAAAGAGTTGAGAATTTTATTAGTAGATTTATTGGCTAAGGCACCGGCACCAGCAGAACCTATCAGACCACCAATAGTTCCTACGGCAGTGCCAACACCAGGAAAGATAGCAGTACCAAGGGTTGCCCCAGCCATCCAGCCGGCAGTGCTACCTGCAACAGTAGAAGCTGTTGAGGTTATATTTTTAAATAACTGTTTTCCAGATATTTTTCCATTAAAGGCACGACCAATATCAACTGAAGAGAGTACTAAAGTAGAAATACCTGTACTTATAAAGTTTCCACGCAAAAGTTTTGCGGCGCTTTTCATTGCAGCAGCTCCATAAATATTTCCAGAAGTTCGAAATGCGTTAATCAGAGTTGCCGAAGCTTTTGGACCCATGAAAGCAACAATTGCTTCAGAACTTCCTACTAAAGCACTATTTAAGCCTGCTTTTGATAATTGACTGGCAATAATACTAGTTAGAAAAGTAGCGCCACCTACAGTTAATCCAGATTTTGTAGCTGTTTTTAATGCGGAATTGAAATCTTCTCCCTGCCATGTGGAGGTTGCAAAAGTGATAAGAGCAGTTATTCCGAAAGATGAAGCGGAAATAATAGCACCATTTACAGCATCATATGTTAAAGATTCAATAGTTCCAGCTTTTGCGATATTTTTTGCCTGCTCATAAGTGAAATGCCCTTTTCGGACAATATTTTCAGCTTCTTGTGGGTCTGAAATGCCATCTACTTGTCCTTTAAGAATCTTTTCTTTCATCGCTTGAACAGCAGAATCATATTTATCAGAAGGGACTTCTATTTGCATAGGTTTTCCATCTTGCATATAACGAAAACTGCCATGACCATTGTTGTCAAAACATTCGTTAATACATTTAGAGCCGCTGGCACAATATTTAGATTGAATATATATCCCGTCTACAATTCTGTCAGCACCATTTTTGGCATTATTATCTCCTAAAATTTTTGCATCGTGACCAGAAAGTTTATCGTATAAATTATTTGCTCTTTCAGCAGCAAAACCATGTCCCTGAAGTGCGTGAAATTTTTCCTCTTCGTAAGATTTATTGACATTGCCATAGTTACCGATACCAAGTCCACTTGAAATAGCTCCAGAGTTTGTTTTTGAAGTGGATGGAGTTGTGGGAGTAGCAGATGATTGCTTTGTGCTTTTTGAATGATATGTAGAGTAATAATTTTTTATTTCTTCAAATTGAATTTGTGCATATTCATGCATGACTTCCTGAAGAAAAAAGGAATTTAATTTATAAGAAGTAGAATAATTAAACTTTTTTTCAGCGTTCTTGAACGATTTTTTCCATATAGACTCTCGTTTGGTGGAAGAAAGGTTAAAAATAGGATGCAAATTATTGAGAATATTATCAAAATCTGAATCTAGGTTATTTTTACATTTAAGCAAATAAGCTTGTTTTTCTTCATTTTCGCTAAATAGTGGAAATGATAGACGGGTGGTAGCCAAAATAAGATCTTGAAAGTGTTTGATGGCATCATCATGTGTATAAGTGATCATATATAGTCCTCCTCAATTAGCGGTTTTTATAAGCATACCAAATATGGAGATAAAATCAAGATAGACATATTCTGTCAGAAAAAATGAGAATGTGAGGAAAATCATTATTTAAGGACGTATTTTGTCCGGGATAACAAGTATAATAAAGATATTAAAAAATAAAAGCAAAAAACGATATAAGAACAGGAGGTAGTTATAAATGGGTGGATTTAAAAGAAAAACAATTTCAAAGATAGGATTGAATGCACTTAATTATGTGGATGCTGTTACAGGAACAAAAAGGCAAGCACCGCTTTCACAGGAATTAAAAACAATTTTTTCAGATGTAAAAACAGAAGGGAGGAAAAAAGGATACAATAGAGCAGCACAAGAATATGAACCGGTATTAGCAGAGGTCGAGTGGGCCTATGATGAAATAGTGGCAACAATCAAAAAACAAGGAGTTTTTTATAGACAAACATCTGAAAAAATACTAGGAGTAGCATCTAAGTTAAATGAAGAAAATGAAGAAATAAAAGAAAATGTTAGAAATAAAACGGTGAAGGTATCTGAAAAATATAATATGTCAATAGCTGGAGTTTCTTCAATAATAGGAATGGGAAGGAATCCTTTTATAGAAATGTATCCGAGTAGACAGCCTGATTTAATAGATGCAGTATATAAGTTCAGAAAAGGTCAGATGGATAAGGCGGAACAAGAAGGATATCAGGAAGCAAAGGAAGTTTATGAACAGGCTATAACAACAAAGAAAAAAGAATTAAAGCAATTGCAACAGAAAATTGATGGACAGACGAAAGAGATGATGGATATAGTTTCTGATGCGATAGATATGTTTGTAGAAGAAAAAATGAAGGATGCAGATTTGAATATACTTTTATGAGGGAAAACAAATGGAAACATATGAGGAATTGCTTAAAAGATATAAAAAAGTGACGGATGATTTTGATCAAACAATAAAAGAATTAGAGCAGGAAAGCCAAGATATAAAAAGAATAAGAAGTGTAGTGAAAAATACAGGAGATATTCTGGACGATTTAGATGAACAATTTTGTAAGGTAACAAAATTGTCTAAATTAGATATGGAGTTTCTTTTCGTAGCAATCGGATTACAGCTTATTCGTCAATATTTATTAACAAAATTTCCGGAAAGATTAGATGATAAAACGGCAGCAGCTTCGACATGGGGACATAGAGAGGAACACTCTAATCGAATACATAGATATTATAATCCGTCCTTGGAAGAAATTATAAGCAATCCAGTTCCGTTTGATGCCAATATAGGAGCAAATGGAGCTTTGAGTGGAGCTGGAAAGCTTGGACATAGAGTGAAAGCGATAGGTCATGATCCGATTTTGGGGCTAGTTTTTGGGACAGCGAATATTGCAACTTCGACATTAACAACTTCAGATTTGGTTTCTTATCATATCTATACAAATGAAAATAAACGAGATTATTTTAAAAGCAGAGCACAAACACATTTGGTTTTATCTAAGACAGCAGAAAAAGTAGTTTCTGGTGGTTATGAAGGCAAGGTAATTGTAGCAACTTCACTTTTAAAGGAAATAGTCCATTTACGCTCGGATTTGTATACTAAAAACAGTTTACCAATACCAATAGTATCTGTTATTGACCCTAAAAAAGCTTCTCTGTTAGCAAATTATGGGTTTGATATGGCGAATGTGGTTACAGTAGGGAAGCAGGCTTCCTATGCTATTTTTATTAATACAATGATTGCCATGCTTCACAGACTGTTTTTTGATGGGAAAACAGATGAAAAAATGTATGAAGTAAGAACAAGAAAAATATTGATGTATCCAAATGCAGTGGCAACTTCAAGTAATTTAATGGTAGTCGCAGCCACAAGAGATATGAAACACTTAGATTTGGGAGGTTTGGCAGTAACAATTACCAGATTGATTACAGACACCAAATTTATAAGGGAAGTGAAACAAGAGTTTATTTTTGGAAGATATAAAGATTTATTAATGGGATAAGCTAAAATGGAGATACAATAGGATATGTTTAAGATTATTTGTTTTTTAATAGTTCTATATGTTATTATTGGTGTACTTACAAAAGATATTGCACTTACAGAAGGTTTATTTTGGCTTATTTTTCTAGGAATTGTTATTTTTGTGTTGAGTATAATATTGAAGTTTGTTTTTTCAGCATTATTTATAAAAATATTATTAATAATAGCGATAATAGCCATAGTTGTAGTGCTGTGTATGATGGGACTAGCGCCACTTATTTTTTCAGTGTTATCTATTTTGATTTCCTTGGCGATGTTAATATTTTGGGTTTCTAAGATTATTTGATGCAGGAAATTTGTAGAAAAATATTATGATACGATGTTTTTTCTATAATAATAAAAAAGTCTATACTAAATCCATTAGTAAAAAAGTTCTGGAATAAAACCCAGAACTTTTTTATTGCCTGGACACATTCTGTCTAGCTCAATCCGTATAATAAAGCCAACAAAAAACAATAACACATCACACAGGAGGAAAGAATTATGGCAGATACACTTAATGGAATCGTATGGATTTTGTACATAGTACTTGGTTACTGGTCTGTAGGTCAGACGGTTTATGCAAACAAAATTATTATCGGACCGATGGGAACCTTGTGGATTAAACGATTTATACTGGGCTTTATGTTTGGCTGGGTTTTAATTCCGGTGGCTATTATAAAGTGTTTAATTTTCCGTTAAATAAGCACCGTTAAGAAAAGGCTATAAAGACAAATAAGCAGGGAATGTAAAAGTGGAGAATAATGGGAGGAATCATCAATGGCAAAGAAAGAGAAAAAGGAGAAAGGATTCATGGAATCTGTTCATGACGGCTACATAAGAGGAAGTATGGGAGGAGAGGAGGAGACTTCGCAGGCAAGAACAGTCACCTCGCCGGAACCCTTACCGGATGAAATCAAGAAATTCCGCAAATTATATATCCTGGTTCCAATCAGTTTGATAATTGGAATTCTGAAAGGGGATTTCACAGGATGGCTGGCAATTGCTGCATTTATCTTGCTGTGTCTTGTATGCCTGATCGATACATATGCAGACCATAAAGTGAGGCGGCTTCGCAGAATGAAGTTCAAACTTCCGGCAGGAGTCACATCTGATGAATTCTTTAAAAAAATGCAGCCAGTTTTTATTTCAAAGTATGGCTGGGATATCGAGCGGGGAGATCATGGGGAACTAACTGTACTTGATAAAAAATATAAATATGATGTTAATCTTGAAGAAGACGGAACGTTTGTCATTTGGTGGAGAATGTCGGTAGCAAAGGCATTTTTGTCTACAAGGCATTATCCTATTTACAAAAATGCAATCGCAGCAATGGGAATTATCGCTTATGAAGTACAGCAGGTTTTTCCGGTTGTAGAAGAGGCATAGGAACTGTAGCACATATTTTATATAAAGGATATTAAGTCATTCTTATTGTGAGATGCGTATCATTTCACACTTGGTATAAAATCGTATACCGGCAACTGTAGATCAGAGGCTGGTATACGATTTTTTTTTATGTTTTCTTGTAAAATACAAGGTCTTCATATAAAATAGAGTATACGGTCCGAGGTGGAATTGATGATTTTGATGAGAAGGTCTATAGGAATGGAACGGATACGAGGGGGTGTGGGTGTGATTTCAGATGAGATGGCTTACAGAGAGTACTTAGAGGGAAGGGAAGAAAGTGCGGACATACTGGTTGACCGATATGGAGATGCACTTACTTATTATATAAATGGTTATATTCATGATATCCATGAGTCGGAGGATTTGATGATCGAGGCGTTTGCGATGGTTTTTGCGAAGGAGCGTCCGATTGATGGAAAGGGGAGTTTTCGAGCTTATCTTTATAAAACAGCGAGAAATCTGACGATTCGTCACACACAAAAACATAAGTTGTGGTTTTTGCATTTGGATGAGGTGGATTTTGAATTGCCGAGTGAAGAACTGGTGGAGACAAGGCTTTTGCAAAATGAGAGGGAGAAGTGTCTTTATGAGGCGATGGCGAAGTTGAAGACAGAGTACAGAGAGGCGTTATATCTTGTGAGTATAGAGGGGATGAGTTATAGTGAGGCTGGAAAGATTCTTGGAAAGAGTGAACAGCAGATGACGAATCTGGTACATAGAGGAAAGAAGAGTTTGCGGAAGATTTTAGAACAAGGAGGGTTTTCATATGCGGACGAATAAAGAGCGTCAGCAATTGATTTATAGAAGAACACTGGAGCTTCGGTGTAAGGAAAGACGTAAGAAACAGTGTATGTTTAGTGCGTGTGGTGTAGCATTATGTCTGATGCTTGTTATCGGAATAGGAAGTTTCATGCCGGGGGTAGTGAAGCAGGCTTCTGTAGGTAATATTGATTATACGATGGGAACGGCGAGTATGTTGGGGCATTATGAGGCATTGGGATATATTTGTATGGGGGTGTTGGCATTTGCGCTTGGCGTATGTGTGACGGTATTATTGTATCGTTTGCGAAGGGTTGAGGAACATAAGCGCAGAACGAGGGAATATCAGTACAGAATGGAAACAGACGGACAGCCTGAGAAGAAAAAACAACAAGAAGAACAAGAAGAAGAACAAGAAAAAGAACGAGAAGAACGAGAAAGAGAACAGAGATGAATTTTGAGATTATTGATAATGTATTTCAGGTAGCGGTATTTTTTGCTGCGGCGCTTGGAGATATGGTATATTGGTTTTATAAGAGAGACCGCTTGTATATTATACTGGCACTGGTACATAGCTGCTTTATGATGGGAACGCTTTATTTTGTACTTCATCTTGTGATTCGGGGCGTTGTACCGCAGGTGTTTTATGTGTCGGAAATCTCATGGATTGCCAGTTACTTGTTTATGCATACCTATCAGATCGTGCGGTACAGGATAAAAAAGATACGGATTGCAAAGATTCCTGTGATATGTGGAGCGGGAGTTCTGATTGCTTCTATGTGGAGCGGAATTTTTGGACCGGTATTTCTTACTACCGGTATTTTTGCGATGGTGGCAGGGGTGATTGTTTTTATCGCTGTATTCCGGATTCTGTATGAGAAGGAGCCGCATGGGGTGTGTTACTGTATGATTGTATGTGTTGTGTTAGAAGTGGCGCTGTATGTGAGTTCGAATTTTATTCATGATTATACAAAGTTTAATTTATATTTTTTGATTGATTTTGTTTTGACGATTGTCAATATGTTATTATTACCATGCACAGTTTGGGAGGTGTCCCGAGATGATGTATATTGAGAATATTTTTATATGTATTTCGATTCCGCTTTTCCTCTCATTGATTTTTATACGGGGAGATATGCGTAAATATATGCTGTTTATCTGTATCGGGATGGGAATGTGTGTGTTGTCTGCCTATATCAGCAGTTTTTTTATGGGGTATTATCATACAGATGCGGTTGTGGCAGCGATAGAGATCGTACCGGTTTGTGAAGAGGTGATGAAGCTTCTTCCGCTGTTGTTTTATCTTTTGATTTTTGAACCGGAAAGGAAGGGGATTCCCGGAGCTGCGGTTGCGATTGCGGTAGGTTTTGCTACATTTGAGAATGTATGTTATCTGACGGAAAATGGAGCGGCAGATTTTGATATTTTGCTTGTGCGTGGTATTTCAGCAGGTGCATTACATATATTATGTGGAATTTTGCTCGGTTTTGGAATGACTTATATATTTTGCAGGGGTTTTTTGAAAGTGACAGGAACAATTGGCTTGCTTGGGGCTAGTAGTGCTTTTCATGCTATTTTTAATTTACTTGTTTCGGCAGATGGAATATGGAAATGGATTGGATATCTGTTTCCATCGGTTATGATCGTGTTGGTGATCATAGGACAGCATTTGCTGATAAAAATGAATAAGTATTTGATGTAGAATATATAGAACAGGTTAAAAATCTTTTCAGATCTTTTCATTTATTTTTGATTTTTTTTCAAAATAAGTGAAAGGATTTTTTTTTATATGTCTTTATGTAAATAAGATTTGCAAATATGTATCATTTGCAAAAAAAGAATGAGGAAGGAGGGAGGGAATGAATCAAGGGGAGATCAGACGGTGCAAGATTCACCGGCGGATAAATGTTCTTCGCAATCGATATGACAGAAGGATACTTGGCAGTATGACAGTTCTGATTACTGGATTAACGATATGTATGGGAATCCTGCTTCAAATGGCACATGTATCCGGAATTCCTACGGTTAATGACGGGTATGGATCTGTTCTCCTGCGGAATGGAGCAGATGTTTATGTGATTATTGGTATGATAGCTTTTGTGGCAGGAGTTATTTTTACGGTGATTTGTATTCGGTTTCGAGACAGGCAGGCACATAAACAACAGGAATGAAAATATTGTATGGGAAATTATTGTATAAGAATAAGAGGTGAGAGTATGAAGTACAAAGGAACAAGGCAGTTGTTAACAGGTATTCTTACAGTGATGCTTACGATACCGGTCGTAGTTGGCCTGGCATCTCCAATTAGAACTCAGGCGGCTTCTAAGGTGGGAGTGCAGTACCGGTTTGCAGATGGTGAGGAACATGAAGCAAAGAACCGCGTGGGAATCCGGTCAGTAGTGATTGATGGCAAGACATATTTTGACATTCATGATGGCAGCAAGACGGGACGTACCGATCCGACAAATCAGCTTGCTTTTTTACAGGCTGTTTTACAGAGTGGGAAGGATATGGCTGATGGAAGTGACAGTGTGCTTGGTCAGTGGGCTTCTCTTGCAGAGCAGATTTATGGAACGCATAGCCATTATACAGCAAGAGTGAATGCCGGCGGTGGATTTAAGAAGAACTTTACAGGAAGCTCGAACCGGGAGAGAAGTGGATACGCGGATCTGGCATATGCATTAGCGCAGACAAAGGAAGGTACTGTTGGAAGCCGAAAGAATGATTACACAAAATGGAAAGGGCTTTCTTATGCTACGGATTTAAAAAAAGTACGCCAGGAGGCAGCAGATGAGATTGCGGGAGCGATCAATCGAAAAATCAGTGGCAGTGATGTACTGAAAGCAACGGATGGAGATGATACATTAAGCCAGCTTAATGATGAGACACCGCAGGATGTTTTATATACGCTTGTGACGTGCGTAGACAGGGCAGGAAAGACTTATAAATATAATTACAATTCGTTTGGTATTGCTTTTTATGATTTCCAGTTATCTGTGCTTGCAGGAGAAGGGCTGGAATATGTTACAAAGGCGCAGAAGTATGATTCTTTGCAACAGGCAGTAGATAATAATGTTTCTGGTGTCAAATATAAAACAAGTGGGAAGAATAATCCGGTACTTAGCTACTATAAGAATGAATCGAAACAGGAAGCAGATGTCGGTATGGAATTTACTCAGTCGAATTCTGTGACGACCTCGAATACTCTTGAAACTGGAAAAAGTTATTCTTATAGCCAGATGATCGGTTCTGAAACAACACTTTCGGGAGGAATTCCTCTTCTTGGTGAAGTAGAACAGACCTTAAAGCTGGAAGTGACGTGTGAACAGGCATTATCTACAGCTTATTCCGAAACAAAGGAATATAGTGAAACATCGGAGAATAAAGTATCTTCGAGTATGACACTTCCGGCACAGACGGCTGTTGGAATGGAATCATCTAAGGCAGTAACGAATGTAGAGTTAGGATATGACTGTCCGGTTGCGATTACTTATAAAGTGGCGATTTTCTCTTTATCTGGTGTTGTATATGATGACAGTGCAGCGGTACAGTCTTTCCATACTTCCGGTTATCGTCAGAGTCATTTTAGTACAATATTTGGCTCTTCCTCCGCAAAAGGCGGGATAACGGCAATGGATAATCTGTATAATCGTGCAGTCAGATATACCGCAACGAAAAACTATGAGCAGTCGTATGGACAAACTTATGGATGGACAGAAAAGCGTGATGATGGTTCTTCTGCGGATGAATTAACTGGACTGGAATGGAAAGATATTTTAAGTGGAACGATCAATGAGGAAGATGTTGGCGTGGAGATGGCGAAGGTTAAGATTCATCGAGTCCTGGTTAATGAAGAGGGTAAGATCCAGAATACATTTGAATCGAAAGATTTAGAAGAAGAATATCCTGTAAATTACGAAACATTGGTTACAATGGGATCTGTTTATGAGTTATCAGGGAAAAAGTATAATCTGTATTCGGGACAGGTAAAAGATAGTAATGGTGCTGCTGTAGATAATGAAATGGGATATGATAGTTCATCAGGACGTTACAGTAAAGTGGTTCAGCCGATTGGCGAAGCGGAGAAGAACTCCTTGAAAAAGGAAGGAGTAAGTGACGACGTCATTGCTGCGATGAACAGTGTAACATTTTATTATACGGAAGATACATCAGGAAGTGGGACAACAGGTCAGAATACGAAGAATGGCAAGGCAGTCAGAAGTTCGATCGATCAGTCTGCTAAGGCAATCCAAAGAGCTGTAAGTAATGGAGAGGTAACTTTGAAAGATAAGGTAACCTGGCTGGCAACGAAGTGTCCAATGTCTGTGACAGGTGGAGTACTCAGCTATGATGCAGTGAGTATGAATTCTAATATTAATGCGATCGTACCGTTATATCCGTTAAAGAATATCAAAGTGGTTAACGGTGTGAAGACATTGAATATGATCGGTGGGGATACATTTGATCTTAGTACTGTTACTTTAAATGGAACGAATGAAAATGATGTTGATTATTATGGATTTGACCAGGATAAGGGACATTGGATACTTACGGATACCGAAGGACATGAATTGACGGGAAGTAAGAAGGCATCGATTGAAAGAAATACTGCGACAGGTGAAGAGATTCTTACAGCAGGGGAAGAAGAAGGAACGCTGTATCTAAAATATGTGATTGATGAAGATGTCTATACGAGTTTAGAGAAATCTTCTTCATCAACGAATGAATCTCTTGATTCAACCGCAAGAATTAAAGTGAATGTGACGACGAAGCCATTTGACGGAAGTGTGCAGGCAGAAGGAACGGTAACTACTTATGTGGGAGAAACACCGGTGAATCTGTTTGGCAATGAAGAAATCAAAGGTTATGCATTAGACAGCACAGATAAAAAGATTTCCGGTGCACCGATCGTATGGGAATCAAGAATGGATGAGGAAGATGGAATTAAGCTTGAGAATAATCAGCTTTCCTTTACAAAGAGTGGAACATTCCAGATTCGTGCGACTTATCGTGGAAAACATTCAGAATGGATTAGTGTAAAGGCGCTGCCGAGGAAGGCATTAACAACCCTTACGATTTCTGATGACACGCAGCCGGCTACGTTGGAGAGTTTTATTTATAACGATCAGGGAGCTCCAACCGAGATTGATTTATCTAAACTGACTGTAAAAGCATTCGATCAGTATGATGGTGAGTGGAAGGATACTTCTGATGTGAAATGGGCAGTAGAGATCGATGGGCAGAGTGCAGCCTTTACAGAACTTTCTCAGAATAAACTTCCGATACGTAAGGCGGGAATATATAAGATTACGGCAGTTTCTCAAAAATATAACGTAATATCTAATGTAGTAGAGCTTAATGTAAAGCCAGCAAGGAAGTTAAGTTCGGTTACGATTCAAACAGACCTTGAAACGAATGGTATTGGCATTGGAAGTGCTTATGAAAGTGATTTGAAGAAGGATGTAACAGTAACTGCGCTTGACCAGTATGGTGATTCTTATGACTGGACAAAGAAAACGTACCAGTGGCTTACCGGTGGAAAGTATTCTGCAGTAACTGCGGATACACTGCTGGGGCTTGTAAAAGGTTCTGATACATTACAGCTCGTTGTAGGTGAAGGGGAAAACATGGTTGAATCGAATACCATCAACTTTAATGTTATCTCCAAACCATATGTAAAGGAATTATATACCGGAGATTCGGCAGTAGTAAGAGAAGGCGAAGTTTATGATCTTTCCAAGGTGAATTTTACTGCCAAAGATCAGAATGGAGATCCTTACGAACTTTCTGCAAAAGAAGTCGATAGTATTACATGGGAACTGACGGATAAGGGAACGATTAAGAGTGAGCAGGTATCTTTTGATTCAAAAGCAAAGAATCTGTCAGTAGCAGAGGGAACTGTAGATTATGGTGAAACTGGAAATGTTATTTTAAAGGGAACATTTATAAATGTAAATGGTGAGAAAGCGCTGGCAGCGCAGTTTACTTTAAATGTGAGACAAAAACCAGTTCTTGATACATTAAAACTGGAGCAAAAAGATGCAGATGCTGTATTGAAAAATGGAGAGAATGCTTATGTTTCCGAGTATTTTATCGTAAAGGGACTGGATCAGTACGAAGAAGACTATAATCTAAACGGTGTACCGCTTACATGGAATTCTGATAATGAAAAGGCATTTCGATTTGATAGAAATAATATAATAGCTGCGGTAGAAGCCGGTAGGAAGGCCAATATTACTGTTCGAGCAACGAATCGACTGAATAAAGAAGTCATAAGTAACGCTTTAGAATTGAAAGTGCCAAGAGTGCGCTCACTTCAGAAAATCGTATTAGAAGATGTTCCTGAAGCTATTGCATTTAACACTGTGTTAGATGTAACAACATTAAAAGCAATTTGTTATGATGATTTAGAAGAAGCGTACAGTGAAGAAGAATTAAAGGCTTATCCGGCAAAGATTGCATATTCATTGGATGCGAATGGAACAGATTGTAAGTTAGATACAGCGAAGAACATTTTAAAGACCAGTAATAAATATGGATACATTACGATTTCTGCAATGGCAGTAAATAGCAGTACGACAACTACAGTGCAGGATGAGAATGGCCAGGATATTGTTTCCAGCGTAAAAGTCTGGGTAGGACCAAAAGTAAAGTCATTAAACGTAACGGAAAGAATGATTGCTACCGCAGGAAAGAATGAAGTGGCACTGGAAGGTAAATGTCTTGAAAACGCTATGAAGGTTGGCCTGTTTGATGCATCCGGTAAGCTGATTGATGAAAAAGATACGAAAGGTAATGCCGGCACACAGAAAGCGACCTTGGATGTCCCTTCAAATATCGGTGGAAAAGCAGACGTGACCTATACAGTGAAATATGCAATTACAGATACGTATATGGATGAACCGGCAGGAAAGATCATAGTAAGTAATAAGATTCCGGCAACTGGAGTAAGACTCAATAAAAACAGTATCGTCCTTTCTCCTAATGCCAGAGAACAGCTTATAGCATATCTGTCACCGGAAAACAGCACAGATTGGTTAAGCTGGAAGAGTTCACAGCCTGCTATGGCAGCAGTTGATCAAAATGGTAATGTAAAGGCAATCGCACCAGGTAAGCTTGCGATCACAGTTACAACAGAAAGTGGTAAGAGCGCGTCTTGTAATCTGCTTGTCGGATTGCGAAAAGGCGATGTGATCACAAATGGTATTTACAGATATAAAGTGACAAATACAATGGTTGACGGAAGCGGAGAAGTGGAAGTGATTGGATTTGTAAAAGGCCGCAGTGCGAAGAAAGTCTCTATTCCAAAGAGTGTGGCATGGAATGGAATTAAGTACAATGTAACTTCCGTTGGAACGAGAGCTTTTATCAAGAATAAGAAGATCAGAAATATTGTGATTCCGGACTCTGTAAGAAAAATCAGACATAAAGCATTCTATGCATGTCCGAATGTGAAGAAGCTTACGATCGGAAAGAATGTTTCCTTTATGGGAGCTCACGCATTCTGTCTGAATAAAAAGCTCGAAAAGATTGTGTTTAGAGGTACAAAGTTAAAACAGTTAAGAAAACCGCATGTGTTTATTGAGGTGAAGCACGCAAAGGTTTATGTACCAAAACGTAAATACAAAGCCTACAAAAAGATGTTATCTGATTATGGACTTGACAGATGTAAGTTTGTAAAGAAGTAATCCGATGATATAAATAAAGTTTTTATAATTTGCCTTTATGACAAAAAGAGGAGACAGCAATGTTGCTACGAAAGAGGAGACATTGCTGTCTCTCCTTTTTTCTAGTGCGCTTGGCGCTTTTTAAATACGCATGAGCAGGTATTGTGCTGTAAAAAATTTACGAAAATAACATTGCGTTTCTGTGAAGAGTATTATAGAATGTAACTGTTTGAAGCCGTATAGATTTTTTTTAAATCTTGTCAGATCCTATGGGATTTTTGAATGGATTTCAAGACCGGCTTTAGATAGTGAAAATAAAAAGAAATAAAAAGAAAGAGAAAGAAAAAAGAGAAAGATGAAGAATCAGAACAACACAGAACAAAGTGTAGGAAAGCAGAGCTTTCTAAAAAGGAAAAATGTAGAGATTTCTTTTAAGAGATATGCGATTGATGCGATGGGAGCGATGGCTCTTGGATTATTTGCATCTCTCTTGATCGGGACGATCATTAAGACATTAGCAGAGAATGTCGGAACAACAGGTCTGATGGCAGCATTGGCATCAGTGACAGATACGGGAGAGTTAGCGGCAAAGGTCGCAGGACTTAGTACATGGAATCATTTTTGCTGGATTTTATGGCAGATTGGTAATTATGCGACCATGGTAACAGGAGTTGCTATGGCAGCGGCGATCGGCTATGCATTAGATGCACCACCACTAGTGTTATTTTCTTTATGTGCAGTAGGACAGGCGACAAATACATTAGGCGGTTCCGGTGGACCGCTGGCAGTTTTGTTTGTTGCGATTATTGCCTGCGAAGTTGGTAAGCTTGTCTCTAAAGAGACGAAGATCGATATTCTTGTCACACCGGCAGTAACAATTATTGTCGGTGTAGGATGCGCCATGGTACTTGCACCGATTTTCAAGACAATCTGTGATTCCCTTGGTACATTTATCGGCTGGGCAACAAATTTACAGCCATTCTTCATGGGAATCATTATTTCTGTTGTCGTCGGTGTTGTACTTACGCTTCCAATCAGCTCTGCAGCAATCTGCGCAGCAGTTGGTATCAGTGGCGGTGCCGTTCTTGCAGGCGTTTTAGATGGCAGTATCTCTATGGGCGTATGGAATGGTCTTGCACTTGCCGGCGGAGCAGCTACCGTAGGATGCTGCTGTAATATGCTTGGTTTTGCTGTGATCAGCTATCCCGATAATGGAGTTGGAGGTCTCGTAGCACAGGGGCTTGGAACGTCGATGCTGCAGGTACCGAATCTGATGCGAAAACCGGTTCTTTGGATTCCACCGGTACTTACCTCCGCGATTTTAGGTCCGGTCGCTACATGCATTTTCCAGCTTCGCAATAACGGTGCGGCGATTTCTTCCGGCATGGGAACCGCAGGCTTAGTAGGTCCGATCGGGATTATCACAGGCTGGTCGAATATGCCAGAAGGATATGCCGTTGGAGCATTTGACTGGTTAGGAATGATTTTAGTCTGCTTTGTACTTCCTGTTCTTTTAAGCTGGGCAATTGGTAAGTTTATGAGGAAAAAAGGCTGGATTAAAGAAGGAGACTTAAAGGTAGATTTGGGATAATATTAAAAAATCTGTGGATTTAAAACAGACAGAAAAAAGAAATAATGATACATTCCAGATGCGGCTTGGGAGCGTGTTTAAGATGCGGACGAGCATCTTAAATACAGCGACTACAGAGCAGATGGAATGTATCATTGTTTCTTTTTTCGTCTACCACACAAATCAAGAGTTAATAAAGTGTTTTTCCAGTCGATTGAGTATTCCATACAGTAATGCGGCAATCAGGCAAAGCAGCACGATAGAGAGCATTACCCAATCCATTTTAAAGACCTGTGAGCCATAGATGATCAGATACCCAAGCCCTTTTCTGGCGGCGAGAAATTCTCCAATAACTACTCCGATCAGGCAAAGTCCGATATCGACTTTCAAAATGCTAAGGATCGCAGGAAAGTTGATCGGAAGAATAACTTTGGTAAGACAGTCCAATCGGTTGCCATGCAGGGTATAGATCAGTTTTAATTTATCTGGGTCGGTTGTCTGAAAGCTGGTAAAAAGATTTAAGATGCTTCCAAAGATTGCAACGGATATGGCGGTCATGATAATGGTTTTCATGTTATTGCCAAGCCATACGATAAAGATCGGAGCCATTGCTGATTTTGGAAGGCTGTTTAAAATCACAAAGTACGGTTCAAAAATCTCACTTAATGTTGTATTCCACCAAAGGAGTATGGCAATAAGAAGACTTATGGAGGCAACGAGAAAAAAACTGCCGAACGTCTCTGCAAGTGTGATGCCAATGTGTTTTAAGAGGTCTCCGGTGAGGAATAGTTCCTGACAGGCAAGAAGTATCTGGGAAGGGCTGCTGAAGATAAAGGCATTGATGATTCCGTTATGGGAAGATATCTCCCATAAAATAATAAAAAATGCAAATATAAAAATTTGAAAGAACAGGACAAAGTGTTTATGTTGTCTTGTTTTTTTTATATAGAATTGTTGTTCTTTTGATAGATTGTTTGCTGATTCATTCATCATGTTTCAGCTCCTTCCATATCTGGTTAAAGTAATTTTGAAATTGGGGATGAATGCGGGCTTCTTTGGAAGAAAGCTGGTGTTCTGATCCAAAATCAATTGTTATGATTGATCGTATGTGGCCTGGACGTTTTCCAAGTACAATAATACGGTCGGAGATACTGATTGCTTCGGACAGATCATGTGTGACTAAAAGGGTGGTGACTCCGCTTTGGCGAATGATTTTTGCGATATCATCTGAGACATCAAGCCGGGTTTGGTAATCTAGGGCGCTGAATGGTTCGTCAAGAAGAAGAAAGTCCGGTTTTAAGGCAAGTGTTCGGATGAGGGCAGCGCGCTGGCGCATTCCGCCGGAAAGTTCTCTTGGGTAAGAATCTGCAAAATCAGCAATGTCATATTGCTGCATTAATTTCTGGACATATTCTAAGTTTTTTTCAGTAAGACGGTGTTGTATTTCGAGACCTAAAATGATATTTTTATATATAGTTCTATATTCTAATAAATGGTCTTTTTGCAGCATGTAGCCGATGGAGGGCGGCTGATTTAAAAAGGGATAACGAAGGCTTCCTTTTTGTAACGGAATCAGACCGGCAATCAGCTCTAAAAGAGTGGATTTTCCACAGCCGGAAGGTCCGATGATCGCTGCAAATTCGCCAGTGAAAAGGTCGAAGTGAATATCTTTTAACGCAGGGGTTTCGCCATTTTTTGTGTGATACGTATGGGAAAGTCCGCGCACAGATAAAAAAGTATTTGGTTGTGGCAAAGTAGCTCAGTCCTTTTCTTTGAGGTATAATTTAACATATGCACAGGAGGTATCAAAGTGATATATTTCATAATTGTAACATTGATTATTGCAGGAGATAAGTTTTTAAAGGAATATTTCAGGAGTTCTCTTAGAGGAAAGCATCGAAAAGAACATTTTACCAGGTCTGAAGAGGGAATAAATACGGTAGATGCTATGCAGGATGGATGGAGAAGGAAGTTGTCTCCAAGAATTGAATTCCTAGAGAATAAAGGAGCAGCCAGTGGTATCCTTTCTTCACATCCAAAGATATTAAAAGGGATATCCGGTGCCATGCTTTGCTTTTGTGCGTTCGTATTGGGAAAAGAACGGCAAAAAGGCGGGGCGAGTATTGCAGGAATCGGTTATGCGTTACTTCTTGGAGGAGGACTTAGTAATTTTATAGACAGAATGAAAAAAGGTTCTGTGACAGATTATATTCGTTTTCCTGAATTTCCAGTGAAGAAAATCAGTAACCTGGTTTTTAATATGAGTGATTTTGCGATTTTTGCAGGAATATTCTGCCTTTTGTTTCGGAAAAAGTAAGAGGATTTCGACTGAAAAGTCTAAAACTTTAGGTGAAATGTCGGATAATAAAGAATACTTTCAGAAAACGGTTAAAAACGGATTTTTCTATGAGGAATGGCTGAAAATTGTGCATAATAGACAATGAAATATACATAAATTTACAAAATATAAAAAAGAACAAAGTGTCGGTGTATAACTCTTTGCAGTTATCCACGAAGAAAAAAATCGAAAAATGTTGAAAAACAGACTTATCCACTGAGTTATCCACAATATCCACAGTGGAAAAATGAAAGGAAAAATTGGAAAAAACACGTCAATATAAAACATCTGTTTTGTGTGATTTTTTGAAATAATTCATTGCCAGAATGAAGAATTGTTGGTATAATAATTATAATATAAGAAAAAGGAGTGTGATCGTATGCGTTACATTATTTACGGCAAGAATCTGGAGGTTTCCGAGGGATTAAAGCAGGCTGTACACGATAAGTTCAGCAAGCTGGAGAAGTTTTTCACTCCAGAGACAGAAGTTCAGGTCACATTAAGCGTGCAGAAGGATAATCAGACAGTAGAAGCTACGATTCCTATGAAGGGAACAATCTTAAGAGTAGAACCTACAAGTACAGATATGTATGTTTCTATTGATATGGCAGTAGATTTACTGGAGCGTATGATTCGCAAGTATAAGACGAAGATTTCCAAGTACGGTAAGGGCGAAGTGAAGTTTAATGATGAGTTCATGGAAGAAGATGTGGACAATCATGAAACAGTAACGGTTACAAAGAGTAAGAGATTCGCTATTAAGCCGATGGATGTTGAGGAAGCCTGCGTACAGATGGAGCTGTTAGGGCATAGTTTCTTTGTATTCCGTAATGCAGAGACTTTTGAAGTGAATGTAGTTTATAAGAGAAAAGATAAAACATATGGTTTGATTGAACCAGAATTTTAAACATACATGAATTCATTAGAAACGAAGGAAGAAGGCAGATAATTATCTGCCTTCCCTTTTTCTGTATATTAAGGGGATTAAAGCTTGAAAAGAGAGCTTATCGATGTTACAATATAATCTGTATGTTTAAAATTAGAAGAAGATTACCAACTCAGGAGGTGTGACCCCATCTTCTGTCAGTGGGGGCATATGTAAGTCGGGAAGTGATTTACGATAGAAATAGGAGGTAAAGATGAGTTTTGTTGATAAACTTTTTGGCAATAAAAGTGAGAAAGAAATCAAGAGAATTGAAAAGTATGTAGATGCGATCGAGGCTCTTGATGAGAAGATGCAGGCATTAAGTGATGAAGAGCTTCGTGCCAAGACACAGGAATTTAAAGACCGTCTGGCAGCAGGGGAGACTCTTGATGACCTGTTAGTGGAAGCATTTGCTGTTGTAAGAGAGGCAGCAGACCGTACGATCCATCTGAAGCATTATCGTGTGCAGCTGATGGGTGGTATCATTTTACATCAGGGTCGTATTGCCGAGATGAAGACTGGTGAAGGTAAGACTTTAGTTTCTACTCTTCCGGCATATTTAAATGCGCTTGAGGGCAAGGGTGTTCATATCGTTACGGTTAACGATTATCTGGCTAAGCGTGATGCGAACTGGATGGGTAAGGTTCATCAGTTCTTAGGTTTAAGTGTTGGTGTTATTTTGAACAGTTATGATAATGCAGAACGTCAGGCTGCATATAACTGTGATATTACTTATATTACGAATAATGAATTAGGTTTCGATTACCTTCGTGACAACATGGTTATTTATAAGAAGGATCTTGTACAAAGAGAACTGAATTATGCCATTGTCGATGAGGTCGATTCCGTATTGATCGATGAGGCAAGAACCCCTCTTATCATTTCCGGTCAGAGTGGTAAGTCTACAGATCTTTATAAGGCATGTGATGTCCTTGCAAGACAGATGCAGCGTGGTACTTCGGATGGTGAACTTTCTAAGATTGATGCCATCATGGGTATTGATATTGAGGAAGATGGAGATTTCCTTGTTAACGAGAAGGATAAGCAGGTTATGCTTACAACAGAGGGTGTTAAGAAGGTAGAGCAGTTCTTCCATATCAAGAACCTTGCGGATGCAGAGAACCTTGAGATTCAGCATAATATTATTCTTGCTCTTCGTGCACATAACCTTATGTTCCGAGATAGAGATTACGTAGTAAAAGATAACGAAGTTCTTATCGTTGATGAGTTTACCGGACGTATTATGCCGGGACGTCGCTATTCTGATGGCCTTCATCAGGCAATCGAGGCAAAGGAGCATGTAAAGGTTAACAGAGAGTCTAAGACTCTTGCGACAATCACATTCCAGAACTTCTTTAATAAGTATACAAAGAAAGCCGGTATGACTGGTACTGCTATGACCGAAGATAAAGAGTTCATGGATATTTACGGCATGGACGTAGTAGAGATTCCTACGAATAAGCCAATGATCCGTATCGATCATGAAGATGCTATTTACATGACCAAGAAAGAAAAGTTAAATGCAGTTATCAACGATATCGTAGAGTCTCATAAGAAGGGGCAGCCGGTCTTAGTTGGTACGATTAATATCGATACATCAGAAGAAGTCAGTGAATTATTAAGTAAGAGAGGAATTAAGCATAACGTACTGAATGCGAAGTTCCATGAATTAGAGGCAGAGATTATTTCCCATGCTGGTGAAAAGGGAGCTGTTACGATCGCAACGAATATGGCTGGTCGTGGTACGGATATCAAGTTAGAAGATGGAGTTGCAGAACTTGGTGGATTAAAGATCATCGGTACAGAAAGACATGAGAGCCGTCGAATCGATAACCAGTTACGTGGTCGTGCCGGTCGTCAGGGTGATCCTGGTGAATCGAAGTTCTACTTATCTCTTGAAGATGACCTGATGCGCCTGTTCGGTTCTGAGCGTATGATGAGCGTATATAAGGCGTTAAAGATTCCGGAAGGGGAAGAGATTCAGCATAAGACGATTACAAAGCAGATCGAAAAGGCACAGAAGAAGATTGAGAATAACAACTTCGGTATTCGTCGTAACCTGCTCGATTATGATCAGGTAAATAATGACCAGAGAGAAGTTATCTACGCAGAAAGACGCCGTGTATTAAATGGTGAGAGTATGCGGGATGTTGTTTACAAGATGATCAAGGATGTTGTTGCTGACGATGTAAATATGCTCGCAGGAGAACAGCCATTAAAAGAGATGAATCTTGTAGAGCTGAATGAATCTTTAAGAAGAAAGATTCCATTAGAGCCAATCACTCTTACAGACGAAGAAAAAGAGAAGAATGATAAAGAAGCTCTCATTTCCCGTCTTCAGGATGAGGCGATGAAGATTTACCATAAGAAAGAGAAAGACTTTAATGAATTTGCCAAGGTGAATGTACCGGAAGAAGGTGTAGAGCTTGGTGAAGAAGATGCAGCAATCTTTAATGATGGTATTCGTGAAGTAGAACGTGTTATTCTTCTTAAAGTTATTGACAGTAAGTGGATGAACCATATTGATGATATGGATCAGCTTCGTGAGAGTATCGGACTTCAGTCTTATGCACAGAAGGATCCGGTTGTTCAGTACAAGTTCCTTGGATATGAGATGTTTGAGGAGATGACAAAGAACATTCGTCATGATACGGTTGGTGCTTTAATGCATGTTCAGATTGAGCAGAAAGTTGAAAGAAAGCAGGTTGCAAGAGCAACAGGCACAAACAAGGATGAGCTTGTCGAAAGAGGACCTTACCGCAGAAAAGAAGCAAAGATTGGACGTAATGCTCCTTGTCCTTGCGGAAGCGGAAAGAAATATAAAAACTGCTGTGGCAGATTTGCAAATTAAGGCAGGAAAAGTTTCGCACAGTGAATATTTTGCAGCAGATGTCAGGAAACGCACCTGTGAATGAATAGGCACTGTGCCTTTCTTTATCATATTATCATATAATAGAAAGGGTTTTATAATTGGTTGAATTAGAACAATACAAATTTACGGTAAATCAATATAAAGAACCGATGAAGGAACTTGGTCTTTCTTTATCACTTTCCCATAAACATGAACAGATTAAAGAACTGGAAAGCGAGATGCGTGAGGAAGGCTTTTGGAATAATCCAGATAAGGCGCAGGAAGTGACAAAGAAGCTGAAGAACCTTAAAGATACGGTATCAGCATATCATGCATTGGAGATGACACTTGATGATGTCTCTACCATGATCGAGCTTGGGAATGAGGAGAATGATGCCAGTGTGATTCCAGAGATTGAAGAATTACTTGGCGAGTTTGAAATAGAGTTTGATAATCTAAAGATCCAGACATTGTTATCCGGTGAATACGATAAAAATAATGCAATCGTAACGCTTCATGCCGGTGCAGGTGGAACAGAGTCTTGTGACTGGGCAGGTATGCTATATCGTATGTACAGTAAATGGGCTGACAGTCATGGATTTAAGACAGAAGTTCTTGATTATCTTGATGGAGATGAAGCAGGAATTAAGTCCATTACTTTTGAAGTAAATGGAGAGAATGCCTATGGCTATCTTAAGTCAGAAAAAGGTGTTCATCGTCTGGTAAGGATTTCTCCATTTAATGCGGCAGGAAAGAGGCAGACATCCTTTGCTTCTTGTGATGTTATGCCAGATATTGAGGAAGATTTATCTGTAGAGATTGCAGACGAAGATATTCGTATTGATACGTATCGTTCCAGCGGTGCAGGTGGACAGCATATCAACAAGACAGATTCGGCAATCCGTATCACCCATATTCCTACAGGTGTTGTTGTGCAGTGTCAGAATGAACGCTCTCAGCACAAGAATAAAGATAAGGCAATGCAGATGTTAAAGGCAAAGTTATATCTGATTAAAGAGCAGGAAAACAGGGAAAAATTATCAGATATACGTGGCGAAGTATCCGATAACGGCTGGGGAAACCAGATTCGTTCTTATGTTATGCAGCCATATACGATGGTAAAAGATCACAGGACCGGGGAAGAGACCGGAAATGTACAGAGTGTGATGGATGGAAACCTGGATGCATTTATGAATGCATATCTCAGGTGGATCACTACACCGCAAAAAGCATAACAGATCGTAAAATAAAAAGTACAGACATAAGGAGCAGACAGATTAATGGATATTATAAAGAAACTGGCGCAGGAGCTTACGATTAAGGAAGAACAGGCAAAAGCAGCGGTACAGCTCATTGATGAGGGGAATACGATTCCTTTTATTGCCAGATATCGTAAAGAGATGACAGGAGCCCTTAATGATGAGACTCTTCGTAATTTACATGAGCGCCTTCTTTATCTTCGTAATTTAGAAGAAAAGAAAGAGCAGGTTATTAACGCGATCACAGAACAGGGCAAGATGACCGATGATTTAAAGAAAAAGATTTTAGCGGCAGAAACTCTTGTAGCAGTAGATGATCTGTATCGTCCATATCGTCCAAAGAAGCAGACGAGAGCGACGAAGGCAAAGGAAAAAGGGTTAGAGCCACTGGCGAACATTCTTCTTTTGCAGGCAACTTCTAAGAGTATGGAAGAAGAAGCACAGAGCTTTGTAGACGAAGCAAAAGGAGTTACTAATGCAAAAGAGGCGCTTGCCGGAGCAAAAGATATTATTGCGGAGATGATCGCAGATAAAGCAGATTATCGCAAGAGTATAAGAAACTGTACGATGAAGCAGGGGCGTCTTGTAGTGAAAGCCAAAGATGAAAAGGCTGAATCTGTTTATGAAATGTATTATGATTTTAGCGAGGAACTGTCTAAGATTACAGGGTATCGTGTGCTGGCGATCAATCGTGGAGAAAAAGAAAAGTTTCTTACGGTTAAGGTAGAGGCTCCTGATGCACAGATTGTCAATGCGTTGAATAAAACAATGATAAAGGACAATCCAAATACAAAGACACTGATGGAAGAAACAGTGCTTGATGCTTATAATCGTCTGATCGCACCGGCAATTGAAAGAGATATCCGCAGTGAGATGACGGAAAAAGCACAGGAAGGTGCAATTACTGTTTTTGGAAAGAACTTAAAACAGCTTCTTATGCAGCCTCCAATGGAAGGAAGAACAGTTCTTGGCTGGGATCCGGCTTTCCGTACAGGCTGTAAGCTTGCTGTTGTAGACCCAACCGGTAAGGTATTAGATACCGTTGTCGTTTACCCAACTGCACCACAGTGTAAAGTAGAACAGGCAAAGAAAACAGTGCATGAGATGATCAAGAAGTATCATGTTTCTGTAATCAGCGTAGGAAATGGTACTGCCTGTCGTGAATCAGAACAGGTAATTACTGAACTGATTAAAGAGATTCCGGAAAAGGTAGCTTATGTTATCGTAAATGAAGCCGGAGCTTCTGTATATTCTGCAAGTAAGCTTGCCACAGAAGAATTTCCGGAATTTGACGTAGGACAAAGAAGTGCCGCATCTATTGCCAGAAGATTACAAGATCCGTTAGCAGAACTAGTAAAGATTGAACCAAAGGCAATCGGTGTTGGCCAGTATCAGCATGATATGAATCAGAAACGTTTAGAAGAAGCGTTAAATGGTGTAGTAGAAGACTGTGTAAACAAAGTAGGTGTTGATCTTAATACAGCTTCTGTTCCATTACTTTCTTATGTTTCTGGAATCAGTAAAGCAGTAGCAAAGAATATCGTAGCCTATCGTGAAGAAAATGGACGATTCCATACAAGAAAGGAACTTTTAAAAGTACCAAAACTTGGACCAAAAGCATTTTTACAGTGTGCAGGATTCTTACGGATTCCGGGAGGAGAGGAACCGCTTGATAATACAAGTGTACATCCAGAATCCTATGAGGCAGCAGCGAAGTTGTTAAAGGATTTAGGTTATACTTCTGAAAGTATCCGTAATGGCGGACTTAGTACTCTTCACTCTCAGATTACAAATGAAAAAGCAACAGCGGAAAGCCTTGGCGTTGGAGAAATGACACTGCATGATATTGTAGAAGAACTGGAGAAGCCGGGAAGAGATCCAAGAAGTGAGATGCCAAAGCCTGTATTAAGGACAGATGTTCTTGAAATGAAAGATTTAAAAGAAGGTATGGTTTTAAAAGGAACGGTACGTAATGTGATTGACTTTGGAGCATTTGTTGATATTGGAGTACATCAGGACGGTCTTGTGCATATTTCCCAGATGACAGAGCGCTACATTAAGCATCCGCTTGAAGTAGTTAGCGTAGGAGATATTGTAGATGTGCAGGTTATGAGTGTGGATTTAAATAAAAAGAGAATCCAGCTTACGATGAAGATTGACCACAGCAAGTAACGCTGTGGCCATTGCAGGAGGAGTAACGCGTGAAAAATTTTGAAAAAATAAGTAAGATGAACCTTGCTGATCTTGACAGACCGGAGGGAATTATAGAAGAAAGTATACAGGATGCAGATCTGTGTGTAGAAAAAACAGCTCAAAATCCAGAAGATGGGGAGCGTTCTGAAACAATCGTAACAGAGAATGTACAGGAACAGCCAGAAGAACTTGCGAAAAAAGAAATGATGGAGCCACAGGGCAGACATTTCCGAGTTGATGCCAATGTAACAGAAAAGGAATTGAAGGCATTTCTTTTTGGTCATACGTATCGTCAGCCATTAATGATTATCGTAACGATATTAGCGATTGCATGGCCTCTTGCTGTGTTAATTAAGAAGCAGGGAAGTGTTACGATGCCGTTGATCTGTTCTTTATTTATTCTTATATGGATTCCATTTACAACAAATCTTCGTGCAAAGAATGCGAAAAAGCTGAATCCAATCTATAACGAAGAATTTCACTATATGTTTGATGAGTGGGGACTGCATCTGGAATTAGGAGATGATGCAATTGATGTAGAATGGAAAAAGATTACAAAATTAATTTTTTATAAGTCAGTTGCAGTTATTTATACCGGAAAGAACAATGCATTTTTAATCCCAAGTGCGGCAATGGGAACGCAGCGGGAAGAAATCGTGAATTTCATAAAAGAGATGAAAAAGAGGTAAAAAAGAGGTAAAGATGAGAATAGAAAGTAACAGCGCAGAGGATACATTTGCACTGGGAAAACAATGTGGGCAAAAGGCAGCAGCAGGACAAGTCTATTGCCTTTATGGAGATTTAGGAGTAGGAAAGACAGTATTTACACAGGGATTTGCTGCGGGTCTTGGAATAAAAGGTCCGGTCAGCAGCCCGACCTTTACTATTTTACAGGTATATGATGAGGGAAGACTTCCGTTTTATCATTTTGATGTATACCGGATCAGTGACCCGGAAGAAATGTACGAAATTGGTTTTGAAGAATATATTGAGGGAGAAGGAGTCTGCTTTATCGAGTGGGCGAATCTGATCGAGGAACTGCTCCCGGAACAATATACGGAAATCCATATCGATAAAGATTTGTCGAAAGGATTTGATTATCGTCTGATTACTGTTGAGGAGGTGCAAAGATAGATGAAACTTCTTGCATTAGACAGCTCTGGACTGGTGGCTTCCGTTGCCATTTTAGATGGAGAAACCTTAGTTGCAGAGTATACATTAAATTACAAAAAGACACACTCACAAACACTTTTACCTATGCTTGATGAGATTGTGAAAATGACACAGACAGAACTTTCTGAAGTGGATGCCATTGCTGTTGCAGCAGGTCCGGGTTCTTTCACAGGTCTCCGAATTGGTTCTGCCACTGCAAAAGGATTGGGTCTTGCGCTTAATAAACCAATCATTTCTGTTCCGACATTAGAAGGAATCGCCTGTAATTTTTATGGGACAGATGCGCTGATCTGTCCGATGATGGATGCCAGAAGAAAGCAGGTTTATACAGGAATCTATCATTTTGCAGGAGGGACAGAATTTGAAGAACTTGTAGCTCAGGAGGCAGGCCCGGTAGAAGACATTATTAAAAAGTGTAATGAGCTTGGACAAAAGCTTGGAAAACAGGTTATTTTTCTGGGAGATGGTGTTCCGGTATACAAAGATATTATTGAGGAATTCTGTACAGTAGAACATTCTTATGCACCGGCACATTTAAGTCGTCAAAGAGCAGGAGCGGTTGCCATTCGTGCAGTGAGATTATACGACGAAGGCAAGGCAGAACCGGCGAGTGACCATGCACCAATTTATTTGAGAAAGTCACAGGCGGAGCGCGAACTTGAAGCGAAGGGAAAGAAGTTAGAAGAATGAGAATTTGTCCAATGGCAGAAACAGACTGTGAACAGACAGAGATTCTGATGAAAGAATGTTTTTCGGTACCATGGTCAGTTGATGCACTAAAGGAAATGTTTCATACTAAGGGATATTGTTCTTTTCTTGCAAAAGAGGAGACAGAGGTTATCGGCTATATCGGGATGAAAGTAGTTCTAGATGAAGCAGATATCACCAATGTTGCCGTACTTCCCGCTTACAGGAAGAAAGGAATTGCCAGAAAGCTGCTGCAGCAGTTATTAGACGAGGCGAGACAGCAGGGAATTTATAGTATATATCTTGAAGTGCGGGATTCTAATGCAGCGGCGATTACTTTGTATAAACATGCCGGATTTAAAGAAGTCGGAAAAAGAAAGAATTATTATGAACATCCACAGGAAGATGCCAGGCTTATGTTATGGCAATCTTAAAAATACCAATAGTTACTAACGTTTTTCAGCACATTTTTCTGTATAATTAAGAGGAATTTCCATATGTAAGAGAAACTTTCATATGAAAAATGTTGTAGGATAATCATTTAGAAAAAGTTTTAAAAAGATGGAGGCTATGGAGAATAGAATGGAGAAAAAAGTGTATGAAGTATACTGTAATTCCTGTGGAAAAAAGATAGAAACAACAGACAGTACCAAAAGAGAAGATTATATTTCCATTAAAAAAGAATGGGGATATTTTTCAAATAAAGATGGACAAATACATATATTTCATATATGTGAGTCCTGTTATGATACATGGACAGGGCAGTTTCGGATTCCGGTAAAGGTGGAGGAACAGACGGAACTGCTATAGAAAAGTGAGGGAGATTATGCTGGAATTGTGTTTGCTCGGTTGTGGCGGAATGATGCCGCTGCCATACCGCAAACTGACATCATTGATGGCGAGATACAATGGAAACAGTATTTTAATAGATTGTGGTGAAGGAACACAGGTGGGAATCAAGGAAAAAGGCTGGAGTTTTAAGCCGATTGAGGTCATCTGTTTTACGCATTATCATGCAGATCATATCAGTGGACTGCCGGGGCTTCTTTTAACGCTTGGAAATGCACAGAGAACAGAGCCGCTATTAATGGTAGGACCAAGAGGATTAGAGCGTGTAGTGAATTCACTGAGGGTAATTGCACCGGATTTACCATTTCCGATTGTTTTTCGTGAGCTAAAAGAAAAAGAAGAAGTTATTGAAGCAGCTGGCTGCCGGATTACGGCATTTCGTGTGAATCACAATGTAACCTGTTATGGATATACGATAGAGATTGATAGAGCAGGTAAGTTTGATATCAATAAAGCAAAAGAGAATAATGTAGAAATGCAATACTGGAACCGCCTGCAAAAGGGGGAAACCATTGAATTGCCAGACAGAATACTGACAAGTGATCTGGTTCTTGGACCGGCACGAAAAGGAATTAAATGTACGTATACTACAGATACAAGACCGACAGCATCTATTGTAGACCATGCAAAAGGTGCGGATTTGTTTATCTGTGAAGGAATGTATGGTGAGCCGGAGAAGAAAGCAAAAGCAATAGAATATAAACATATGACATTTTATGAAGCGGCAGAAATGGCAAAGAAAGCTGACGTGAAGAAGATGTGGCTTACGCACTACAGTCCTTCCCTGGTAAGACCGGAAGTATATCTTGAAGAAGTGCGGAAGATATTTGCCCGTACCAGTGCGGGAAAGGACGGAAAAAGTACGACTCTGTTATTTGAGGAGGAATAAGAAACATGGAAGAAAATAAAAAGGATGTGCTGATTCTGGCAATCGAGACTTCCTGTGACGAGACAGCGGCGGCTGTTGTAAAAAACGGGAGAGAAGTTTTATCAAATACCATTTATACGCAGATCAAACTGCATACATTATTTGGCGGCGTAGTACCGGAAATTGCATCCAGAAAACATATAGAGAAGATTAATATTGTAATTGAAACAGCATTAAAAGAAGCAGGTGTTACTTTAGAGGATATTGATGCCATCGCTGTTACTTACGGACCGGGACTTGTCGGGGCACTTCTTGTCGGGGTTGCCGAAGCAAAAGCAATTGCGTATGCGACAAAGAAACCATTAGTTGGAGTGCATCATATCGAAGGCCATATCAGCGCCAACTATATTGAACATAAAGAGTTAGAACCACCGTTTTTATGTATGGTAGCTTCCGGAGGACATTCGCACCTGGTTCTCGTAAAGGATTACGGAGAATATGAGATTATCGGAAGAACGAGAGACGATGCGGCCGGAGAAGCATTCGATAAAGTAGCAAGAGCAATTGGACTCGGCTATCCGGGCGGACCGAAGATTGACAAGCTTGCAAAAGAAGGCGATAAAAAGGCAATCGCATTTCCAAGAGCTAAAATAACAGATGCACCGGATGATTTCAGCTTCAGTGGTTTGAAATCAGCAGTACTGAACTATTTAAACCAGTGCCAGATGAAAGGGGAGGAAGTGAATCGTGCCGATGTGGCAGCTTCTTTCCAGCAGTCAGTAACAGATGTTCTTACAGAACATACAGTGGGAGCGGCAAAGCGCCTTGGAATTAAAAAAGTTGCAATTGCAGGAGGGGTAGCGTCAAACTCTTCTCTTCGTGCGCAGATGGAAGAAGCCTGCCGCAAAAACGGATTAGAATTTTACCATCCGTCACCAATCTTTTGTACAGATAATGCAGCGATGATCGGTGTTGCAGGATATTATGAATATAAGAAAGGTATCCGGGATGGCTGGGATTTAAATGCAAAGCCAAACTTAAAGATAGGAGAACGTTAGGAATCTGTACCAGGCATCTTTTTATATAATCAAGTACAAAAAGATTTCAGGAGTATAAAGGAATGTACTCTCGGAGTTTTTCTCACAAAATCAAGCACAAAAAGATTCCGAAAGTACATAGGAGAGTACAGGAGGGGAGTACATGAAAGAGAAAGTGACAGCGGTTGTCTTAGCAGCGGGAAAAGGAAGCCGTATGCATTCTAATATACAAAAGCAGTATATGACTCTTTTAGAACGACCGGTTATTACCTATGCGTTAGAAGCTTTTGAAGACAGTTCTGTTGATGAAGTTATTCTTGTGGTCGCTCCAGGTGAGGTAGAATACGCACAGAAGAATATTTTAGATAAATATTCATATAAAAAAGTAAAGAAGATTGTTACCGGAGGAGCAGAACGGTATCATTCGGTATATGAAGCATTGTGTGTTATCCCGGAAGAGAATTATGTTCTGATCCATGATGGAGCCCGGGCATTTATTACGCCGGAATTAATAGAATTTTGTATTGAGCAGGTAAAAAAAGACAAGTCCTGTGTTATGGGAATGCCGGTAAAAGATACGATCAAAATCGTAGATAATAATTGCTATGCAGTTTCTACACCACCAAGAAGCAGTATGTGGCAGATTCAGACCCCACAGTGTTTTATTACAAAAGAAATAAAAGAAGCCTACCGGAAAATGATGGAGGCCAAAGATGATTCTGTAACGGATGATGGCATGGTGATGGAAACATATGGTATTCGTGGTGTCCGCATGATAAAAGGAAGTTATGAAAATATAAAGATTACTACACCGGAAGATATGCTGCTTGGGGAGGCAATCTTAAAAAGCAGAAGGCAGAGTCAGTAACTACGGGAGATAGAAAGAGATAGAGAAATGAAGAAAGAAAATACAAGAAACCAGGAAGAACTGGTATTAGAGGATGCTCTGACACAAATTATTTTCAATGAAAAAGAAGAGCAGGATATGGTTGAAGATGACAATGCGGAAGAAATTGACGACGAGGACTATGAAGTAGAAGAAGATAACGAGGACGATGATGAGGATGACGATTCCAAAAAGAAGATGGATTCCTGTTGTGTCTGTCATCGTACAGAATCGCAGGGAGCAAAGCTTATTCATATGCCAACAGGCTTAAGCATTTGTTCTGACTGTATGCAGAAGTCCTTTGATTCTTTTAATTCCGGCTTTGGAGGAGGGAATGGTATTCAGTTCCTTGACCTTTCCAATATGGATTTTAACAACTTAAAGGATATGAATCTTGGGGAGTTATTATCAGGAAACCTTTCCAATCAGAAACCAAAAACAAAGAAAGCAAAAAAGAAAAAGAAGAAAAATAAAAAAGAAGAACCAAAGCTTACATTAAAGAATATTCCTGCTCCGCATCAGATCAAAGCGCAGCTTGACGAGTATGTGATTGGACAGGACTATGCAAAAAAAGTAATGTCTGTGGCAGTATATAACCATTATAAACGTGTAATTACAAATACTATGGATGAAATCGAGATTGATAAGTCCAATATGCTGATGATCGGACCAACTGGTTCCGGTAAAACGCATCTGGTAAAAACACTGGCGAGACTGTTAAATGTACCTCTGGCAATCTGTGATGCCACTTCTCTTACCGAAGCAGGTTATATTGGAGACGATGTGGAGAGTGTACTCTCAAAGCTGCTTGCGAATGCGGATAATGATGTAGAAAGAGCAGAAACAGGTATTATTTTCATTGATGAGATTGATAAGATCGCAAAGAAAAAGAATACGACAAGCCGCGATGTAAGTGGGGAATCTGTACAGCAGGGTCTGTTAAAGCTTTTAGAAGGCAGTGAGGTAGAAGTACCAGTAGGAGCAAGTTCTAAAAATGCAATGGTTCCAACGGCGGTTATGAATACAAGAAATATTCTTTTTATCTGTGGAGGTGCCTTCCCGGGATTAGAAGATATTATCAAAGAAAGAATGACACAGCATTCTTCTATTGGATTCCATGCGGAATTAAAAGATAAATATGATCACGAAAAGAATCTTTTACAGAATGTAACAGTAGAAGATATCAGAAAGTTTGGAATGATTCCGGAATTTATTGGAAGATTGCCAATCATTTTCACATTAAATGCCTTGACAAAGGAAATGCTGGTTGATATTCTTAAAGAACCTAAGAATGCAATATTAAAACAGTATCAGAAACTTCTGGCATTAGATGAAGTTGATTTACAGTTTGAAGATGGTGCACTTACTGCAATTGCAGAAAAGGCATTAGAAAAAGATACCGGTGCCAGAGCACTTCGTGCAATCATAGAGAAGTTTATGCTGGATATTATGTATGAGATTCCAAAAGATGACAATATTGGTCGTGTAACCATTACGGAAGATTATATTCGTAATAATGGGGCACCGCTTATTGAGATGCGCCCATATCTTCAGCTTGAACAAAAGAAGAAAGAGCTTGCTTCCATGGAGATGAAACAGAAAGATAGAACTGAAGATAAAAGCGAAGATGAAACAGAAAGATAATGATACTGATTTACATGAGTAACATAGGTAAGGCATAAAGCAGCAGTTTGGAGAAATATAGGAATATGGATCATTCCATAAGGGGGAGAAATTATGGAGAAGTTGAATCTGAAGTTTTTACAAAGTCTGGCAACGCAGTATCCAAGTGTCGCAAAAGCATGTACAGAGATTATTAATCTGCAGGCGATTCTGAATCTGCCAAAAGAGACAGAGCATTTTGTTTCTGATGTACATGGTGAGTATGAGCAGTTTTTACATATATTAAAGACAGGCTCAGGAGCGATTCGTAATAAGATAGAAGATGTCTTTGGTAATACATTATGTGCCAGAGATAAGAAGAGTCTGGCGGCTTTGATTTATTATCCAGAACAGAAAGTGGAACGGATGCGTTTAGAGATGTCAGAAGAAGACTTTCAGGACTGGTATAAGGTATCATTACACCGATTGATTGCTGTATGTAAGGAAAGTTCTGCCAAGTATACAAGATCGAAGCTTAGAAAGAGTCTTCCACCGGATTTTTCCTATATTCTTGAAGAACTTTTAAGTGAGAATAATCGTGTTGTAGAAAAGGAAGAATATTATAATGAGATTTTTGATACGATTATCCGTTTAAATCGTGCCAAGGAATTTATCGTTGCGATCGCAGGGGTAATCCAGAAGTTAGTTGTCACAAGACTGCATGTGATCGGTGATATTTTTGACAGAGGACCAGGACCACATATTATTATGGATCATCTGATGCAGCATAGTAATGTGGACTTTCAATGGGGGAATCATGATGTTGTATGGATGGGGGCCGCTTCCGGAAATAAAGCCTGCATTGCCAATGTCATTCGTCTTTCGGCAAGATATAATAACCTTAGTGTATTAGAAGATGGATACGGAATCAATCTTGTTCCTCTTGCAAGTTTTGCAATAGAAACTTATGCGAATGATCCTTGTCAGTGTTTTCGTGTGCATGCACAGGAAGATTCTAATCTGCAGGAAGTATCTCTTAATATGAAGATGCATAAAGCGATTGCGATTATCCAGTTTAAGTTAGAAGGACAGCTTATTAAAAGAAGACCGGAGTTTAATATGGACAGAAGACTTCTTCTTGATAAGATTGATTATGAAGAAGGAACGATCAAAATTGATGGGAAGAAGTATGAACTTCTTGATAAATCCTTCCCGACGATAGATCCGAACAACCCGTATGAGCTTTCCGAAGCGGAAGAAGCCCTGATGAACCGCCTTTGCATGAATTTCCTGAACTGTGAGAAATTACAGGAGCATATTCGTTTCTTATTTAATAAGGGAGGTCTGTATCTTTGCTATAACTCTAATCTGCTTTATCATGGATGTGTACCACTTGATGAGAATGGTAAGTTCCGTAAAGTAAAGATCGGTAATAAACAGTATTCCGGAAAAGAACTTTATGATGTGCTTGAATACTATGCAAGAAAAGGGTATTACGAGCAGGATAATAAAGATGAACATGAATATGGCAAGGATATTATGTGGTATATCTGGTCTAATGAGAATTCTCCGGTATATGGTAAGGAAAAAATGGCAACATTTGAACGCTATTTTATCGCAGATAAAGAAGTACAGATTGAAAGAAAAGACCATTATTATCGACTGATCGAGAAGGAAGAGGTAGTGAATAATATCCTCAAAGAGTTTAATGTGGACATAGAAAAAGGACACATTATCAATGGTCATATGCCTGTACATGTAAAAGAAGGAGAATCCCCGGTTAAGTGTAATGGAAAGGTCATGATCATCGATGGAGGCTTTTCAAAGGCATATCGTGGAACAACCGGTATTGCAGGCTATACATTAATCTATAATTCCAGGGGACTTCGTCTGGTTTCTCATGAGACATTCACTTCAACAGAAGATGTGATCGAAAAAGAAATCGATGTACATTCTGATACTGTTATTCGTGAGATTTCCGCACAAAGAGAGAAGGTAGGAGATACCGAAACCGGTCGCCAATTAAAAGAGCAGATCAGCGACCTTGAAAAACTTCTTCATGCATACCGTACCGGTCAGATTCTTGAAAAAGAGTAGAGGAATCGCTTTAAATCGAAAAGAAAGAAGTGAAAGGTATATTTCTTTTCATAGGTTACATATATTTAGTAAAACAGTATAGATGCCTTTTAAAAGATCTATTATTAGAATTTTTTAGGAAGCGGAGGTTTTACTATGAATATGGACAGGAAGTATAAAGAAGCAGAGAACAGAACAAGTGAATATTTAGAATTAAAATACGGGACAGATGTGCAGTCTGGTCTTAGCCTTGCAGAAGTAAGGCGCAGGCGGCATCTCTGTGGTACGTATAATATTGCAAAAGAGAAAAAACGGATTTGGCTTATTTGTTTAAAAAAAGAATGCCAGAATCCGTTTTTCTTTTTCTTTCTTTATCTGTGTGGGATAAGCCGGATATTCTATTTTCCAAAGAAAATACAACTTTTGTTATTCCTTACTTTATTTTTTCTGATTATTACAAATATAAGGACAGCATTCCGGAGTAGAAAAATATTTTTTAAACAGAAGGAAGCGAAAGCAAAGAAAGTAATTGTACTCAGAGAGGGTGTTTTTCAGAGAATACCATGGAAGTATGTACTAAGAGGGGATATTGTCCGATTAAAAAAGGGAGAACAGATAAGCAGCCCGGTGATTAGTTTAACGAAACCATATAGGGAATATCGATCAGGACAGGTTTTTACGGAAAATACAGGAAGAGCAATCGTGATACATACCATGGACAGTTCACAAGAAGATTTGCAATGGGATGATTCGAAATTAGGAGACTTACAATCAGGAAATTTACAAGAAGATTTACAACTTGAACATTCCCAATTAAAAGCTTGCGGAGTAGAAAACACTACCTTACAGGAAAAATTTTCATCCACATTGAAAAAAGTAGAAGAACAGATTTTAGACAGCTTGTGCATATTTATGTGTTTGTCAGTTGTAATATCACTGTATATACATCAGGAAGGAAATATGCGACGGATTCTGGAAGTGGGAAGTCTCTTTATTGCAGTATTCATGATCGGAAAAGTGATAGCACGAGAAGTTTTTCGCAGATATGCAAAGCGTCTTGAGAAAATTAATAACACTTAAGTATTATTGAATTTTATCCTGCGTTTATGCTAATATAATTAACGTATGCAGTGATGCGGAACTTGTCAGATATCCGTATCAACGTAGTTTATTTATTGATATAGCCTCTGGCGGATTGCTTTAGATGCGCAGAAGAAGATAGGATGTGTTGCTTGATGTGCATTTTGTGGCAAGAGTGTCGAGGTATTTTTGAATTTAGGAAAGGAAAAGCTATTTGAGCAAAGACTTTAATAGCAGGATAGAATGATGGAACTGTTAAAAACAGGAGCGTATCTTGTAAACGGAACAGAGATTATAGAAGATACTCCGGAGGCAGCAGCGCAGCTTCAGGCAGTAATTGGTCCGAATGTACCTTCTAAAGAAGAAGCAGCAAAGGGAACGATTGCATATGGTATTTTAGAAGCACATAATACTTCCGATAATATGGATAAGTTAAAGATTCGTTTTGATAAGCTGACTTCTCATGATATTACTTATGTAGGAATTATCCAGACAGCTCGTGCTTCAGGTTTAGAGAAGTTTCCGATGCCATATGTTCTTACAAACTGTCATAATAGTTTATGTGCAGTAGGTGGAACAATCAATGAAGATGATCATATGTTTGGACTTACCTGTGCGAAAAAGTATGGTGGAATTTATGTACCTCCTCATCAGGCAGTTATCCATCAGTTTGCAAGAGAGATGCTTGCCTGTGGCGGAGCGATGATTCTTGGATCGGATTCCCATACACGTTACGGAGCCCTTGGAACAATGGCGATGGGTGAAGGTGGACCTGAACTTGTAAAGCAGCTTTTAAATCAGACATATGATATCAATATGCCAGGCGTTATCGGAATCTATATGACAGGAGAGCCAATAAAGGGTGTCGGACCACAGGATGTGGCGCTTGCTATTATTGGAGCTGTATTCCAGAACGGTTATGTAAATAATAAAGTCATGGAATTTGTTGGTCCTGGTGTGGAGAAGTTAAGTGCGGATTTCCGTATCGGAGTTGACGTAATGACAACAGAGACAACCTGTCTTTCTTCTATTTGGAAAACAGATGATGTGATTAAAGATTTTTATGATATTCATGGCAGAGCTGGTGATTATAAAGAACTCAATCCTGCACCAGTTGCTTACTATGACGGAATGGTTAAGATTGATTTAAGTAAGATTCGTCCAATGATCGCAATGCCGTTCCACCCAAGTAACACATATACGATCGAAGACATGAATAGAAATCTTATGGATGTTCTTCATGATTGCGAGCAAAAGGCACTTGTAAGTTTAGATGGACAGGTAGATTTTAAACTTACAGATAAAGTACATAACGGAAAGCTTTACGTAGAACAGGGAATCATCGCAGGCTGTGCAGGTGGTGGATTTGAAAACTTATGTGCAGCAGCAGATATCATCAAAGGGAAATCAATTGGAGCTGATGAATTTACTTTAAGCGTTTATCCGGCAAGTACCCCTATTTATATGGAACTGGTAAAGAATGGCGCAGCAGCAACACTTATGGAAAGTGGTGCAATCGTAAAGACTGCTTTCTGTGGTCCATGTTTTGGTGCAGGAGATACTCCTTCAAACAACAGTTTAAGTATTCGTCATTCTACAAGAAACTTCCCGAACAGAGAAGGTTCTAAGTTACAGAATGGACAGATTGCTTCTGTAGCTTTAATGGATGCCCGTTCAATTGCGGCAACAGCAGCAAATAAGGGATATCTTACACCTGCAACAGATCTTGATGTAGAATATAGTGGAAGAAAGTATCACTTTGACAGCAGTATTTATGCAAATCGTGTCTTTGACAGTAAGGGGGTTGCAGATCCTTCTGTAGAGATTAAGTTTGGACCAAATATTAAAGACTGGCCAAAGATGAGCGCCCTTCCGGAGAATATGATCCTTAAAGTTGTTTCTGAGATTCATGATCCGGTAACAACAACAGATGAATTGATTCCTTCTGGAGAAACTTCTTCTTACCGTTCTAATCCACTTGGACTTGCAGAATTTACTCTTTCAAGAAAAGATCCTGCGTATGTAGGACGTGCAAAAGAAGTAAGAGCAGCGCAGGAAGCAGTAGAAGCAGATAAGAATCCTGCAGAGGCACTGACAGAATTGGCACCGGTTATCGATGCGATCCATACAAAGTATGCACATATTACTAATGAAAATATCGGAATCGGAAGTACGATCTTTGCGGTAAAACCAGGAGATGGTTCTGCCAGAGAACAGGCGGCATCCTGCCAGAAAGTATTAGGAGGATGGGCTAACATTGCAAACGAATATGCAACAAAGCGTTATCGTTCCAATCTTATCAACTGGGGTATGCTCCCATTCCTCATTGAAAAAGGTGACTTACCATTTACGAATGGAGATTACATTTTCCTTCCAGATGTAAGAAAAGCAGTAGAGGCAAAAGCATCTGAATTTGAAGCGTATGTTGTAAAAGATGGAAGTCTTGTTCCATTTGTATTGAAAATGGGAGAATTAACAGACGACGAGAGAGAAATCATTCTCAAAGGCTGCCTGATCAACTATAACAGACAGTAAGCATTGTTTTGCACCTGGTTCCCCAGACAGAATTGTATACATAGACATACTATTGACAAAAGGAAAGTATTTGGTATATCATAAAAAAGATTATTAACTTTTGAATGTAAATTTTCTAAAAGTTATAACCAAAGACAATTAATAATAATGAAAATGAATGAGAAAAGAAGGAGTGAAGTAAGAATGAAGGTTTCGGGAAATGACCTGTTTGTAACCGCAATGAAAAAAGAAGGCGTGGATACGATTTTCGCATATCCAGGTGGCATGGTCGTCAATCTTCTAGACGCACTCCATGATTGTCACGGTATTGATCTTGTATTGCCAAGACATGAGCAGGGTCTGATTCATGCAGCAGATGGTTATGCCAGAGCGACCGGCAAGGTTGGTGTATGTCTGGTAACCAGTGGTCCGGGTGCAACGAATCTGGTAACTGGAATTGCTACAGCCAATTATGATAGTATTCCATTAGTATGTTTTACAGGACAGGTTCCAGAACATTTAATAGGTAATGATGCATTTCAGGAAGTAGATATTATTGGTGTGACAAGAAATATCGCGAAGTTTGTTATTATGGTTCGTGACAGAGAGATGCTGGCACAGCGCATTAAAGAAGCTTTTTACATTGCAAGATCCGGAAAGCCGGGACCGGTTCTCGTGGATCTGCCAACGGATGTTATGGCAGAGCTTGGTTCGACATCTTATCCGACCGAAGTGAATATCCGCGGATATAAGCCGAATAAAGGGGTGCATGTGGGACAGCTTAAAAAGGCAATAACGCTGTTAGAAGAGGCGAAAAAGCCAATGTTTTTAATTGGTGGAGGTGTGAATCTTGCACATGCACAGCAGGAGATGACAAAGCTTGCGGAAAAGATAGATGCACCGGTAATTACAACGGTCATGGGAAGAGGTGCGATATCTACAGAACATCCATTGTATATCGGTAATATCGGAATGCATGGTTCTTATGCGGCGAATAAGACAGCAGATGAGTGTGATCTGATGTTCTCGATCGGATGTCGTTTTAATGATCGAGTAACAGGTGAGATTAAGAAGTTTGCACCGAATGCGAAGATTGTACATATTGATATTGAATCAGCAGCAATTTCAAGAAATGTAACCGTAGATATTCCTATTGTTGCTGATGCGAAGGCAGCTATTTTAAAGATATTAGAACATACAGAGCCCATGGAGCATAAAGAGTGGCTTGATGAGATACAGGGCTGGGACAAAGAATATCCACTTCAGATGGAAGTGAAAGATGGAGTGAATCCACAGCGCATTATTGAGACATTGAATGAAGTATATGCAGATAGAGATACGGTATTTACCAGTGACGTAGGACAGCATCAGATGTGGGCATCTCAGTATCTGAAGTTAGATGCTACACATAGGCTGGTACAAAGCGGAGGACTCGGTACGATGGGATTTGGTCTTCCTTCTGCCGTAGGTGCACAGATTGGATGCCCTGAAAAGTCAATTGTATCAATCAGCGGAGACGGCGGATTCCAGATGAATATGCAGGAACTTGCAACAGCAGTATGTCAGGAACTTCCGTTAGTCAATATAGTATTTAATAATAATCGACTTGGAATGGTTCGTCAGATGCAGGAATTGTTCTTTAAAAAGCGTTATACGATTACCTGCCTGCGCTACCATAAGTCATGTAAGGGCAAGTGTGGTACACCAGGCTGGGTATGCCCGGAATATGTCCCTGATTTTGTGAAGATGGCAGAGGCTTACGGTACAAAAGGATATTTTGTCACAGAGGATGAACAGTTAAGAGATACGATTCTTGAAGCGAGAGATTATGCGGAAAAGAATAAGAAGCCGGTTATTGTAGAATGTATGGTAGCTCCGGATGAATTGGTTATGCCGATGATCAAAGGTGGGGCAAGTTTTGAAGACATTATGTTATAGGAGGATACAGAGATGAGAGAGATAAATACAGAAAAGAAAAAAAGATGGGTATCTCTGTATGTGGAGAATAGAATTGGTGTTTTGGCACGTATCTCAGGAATGATGTCAGGAAAGTCCTATAACATTTCCAGTATTACTGTAGGCGTTACAGAAGACCCTACTGTATCAAGAATGACAATCGGTCTGTCTTCGGATGATGCAACTTTTGAACAGATTAAGAAGCAGTTAAACCGCTGTGTAGAAGTAATTAAGTTAAATGATATTACTGATGCACCGACTCATATGAAGGAGATTCTTTTTGTAAAGATACACGAATGTTCTGAATTTGAAAAAGGTGAGATTTTCCGTATATCACAGGTATTTGGAGCAAAAGCAATTGATTATGGCATTAATAGTGTATTACTTGAGAGTGTCAATACAGAAGGAAGAAATAATGACCTTATCGCACTCTTAACAAGGAAGTTTGACCATGTAGAAGTAGTACGTGGAGGTATCGTAGCTATTGAATCAATCAGTATGATCGATCGATAAAAGCACAGAGTATTGCATATATAGTAATAATGAAGCAGGTAAGAATGCAGTTTGACATTTTACCTGCTTCTTTTTTATAGGAAAATAAGTAAAAATAAAACATTAAAGTAAAATATTGACATGAAATAAAAAGGATGATAAAATAAAATGGAAAAAATTCCTAGATAAGAAAGGGGGATAGATGATATAAAGATATTTTCATAGATAGGAATATATGATTTTCAGGAGGTTAGAACGTGCGAAGAGTGTTAAAGCAGATACTCTTATTTATACTGGTGACAGCTATTTTATTTACGAATATACAGATCAGTCAGGCTGCCGGTACAGGTACAGTAAGAGTTAACGATTTCTACCAGATGAAAAGCCAGGAAGAAAGTACGATAATAAAGGAAGAGAAGAGTCAGGAAGAAGGAGATCAGGAAAAAGATTCATCGGACTATAAGGATAAAGAAGATAAGAAAGAAGAGAAAAAAGAAGACAGGAAAGAAGATAAGAAAGAAGAGAAAGATAAGGAGGATGTTATAAATAATACCGTAAGAATACAGGAAGAAAAGAATGAGGTGATACCAGAAGAACAGGAGATGACAGAGAAGAAAGCAGAAAGCCAGACAGAGAAGGAAGAAGATATTGAAGATATTTCAATAAAAGATGCGAAGGAACCCGAACAAGTACAGGAAGCGACAGAAAGTCAGCAATCGAAGGAGGAAGAAGAGAGGGAGCAATTAGAAAGAGTAAGTGGATATACGCTTAGAACTGTGCGCCCAGATACGAATCATTCGGTGACTATGCCGGATATTACAAGTCATTATTTTCTGTTACAAAAAAACAGTAAGAAGGTAAATGCAGCTTCTGGAGGTAATCTTGCAGTAGTTGCGGATGCTAATGCTGCTTCTAAATATATTTATGAAAGTTATTCTAATGGGAAGCAATACAATTTTACCCCTCGTTTTACAAGTAAAACTACGGTTACTGTAGGTGGAGGCAATGGTGGGGGAGTTTCTTTTGCAACGGTAAAGAAAGGACCTGAGAAGCAATTTGGTGATGTATATGATGCGGTAAAAGATGGGCGTATTGTGTCTAAAGTATTTAATCTTGATAAATGCAGTGAGAATCCATATGCGATCTATACTAATGTAGGAACCTGGTATGATTATGGTTCTAAGAGAACGTATGCCATAGATATGAAGATGACCGTTACAGGATATAAATTTCCAGGAGCAGCTGTCAGAAAGCAGTTGGCGAATAAAGATTTAAAAGCACCTTATATAGGATTTGGAAAGTCTAAAATCGGAATCACAGTTATGGGAACTGATTATCTACAGACTCGTCTGGAATTCTATTATAGTGGAACAACAACAGCAGTAGCCGGCATAAAGGGCATGATTCAGTTTTGTGATATTGATGCACAGCAGGGGGTAGACTTTGGGAATGGTTTTGAAAAGATAGTCATGTTTAATACATCACAATCAAAACTACAATATAATAAAAATGGTTTGATTGCAGGCTCTAAGGGATATGTATCTTCCCGAATAAGTACAGATTTAAATAGTAATAATGAACATACAACAGCAATGGGAATTTTTTCAGGCAGTAGTGTGAACTGTCGCTGGACAGTAGCAAAATGTGATCAGAAAGATACTGGTGGTGATGCAGCCTATGGTGTAAAAGGAGGATATGGAATTCCGGCAGAAAGTACACTCGAAAATTCTAATTCATACTATTGGTCTAACAGTACAGGCTTTTTAGGAGTCAGAGCGGATGTTGGAATTGCTCCATTACCAGAGGAAGTAATTAAGTCTGTTTATGTGGGAAATGTGAATGGTCAGAATTCAGAGAAAGGAAGCAGGTTTGCAGGTCTGTCTGAGAGAAATCAGGTGTTTACCTATGTACTTTCCGCCGTTGCGCCAACACCTTCTAATGTGAAGAATGCACAGTATACGATGTTCCAGATTGAAGACAGAGTGGATGCACTTCTAAATGTAAAATCTGTGAAAGTCTATGCAGATGAGGCAGTAAGTAATAATTTCCAGACAATGGGAATTAATTATAGTGATATGACTTCATATTTTCATATTATAAAGAGAGAGGAGGCAGATCACAGCACAACGGTTCAGGTAAAAGCAGTGGATGAAAGGCTTGGAAAGTCAGCTTTTTATGGGAGAACTTATTATATACATATAGAAGTGGAAGTAAAGTCAGACCAGGAGCTTCATGCGATTCATCGTTCAATCGCAGAGTGGTATCAGGAGAATGAGACACTTAAGCAAAAGGTACCAGAGGCAGGAAGCTGCAAAGGTAGTGTTGCAGTAAGTAATAACGGTACTTTATATGTTAAAAATGATAAAGGGAGTACTGTAGAGAGAAAATCTAATGATGTAGCTTCTAAAATTGCAATGAAGTTACGTGTTAAAAAACTAGATGAGGAGTCAGGTAAACCAGTAAAAGGTGTTGTATTTGGATTATTTGGAGGCTCGGATAAGAATTTGGCCAAGGAACCGTTGTATACAGCAACAACTGATGATAACGGTGTTGCATTGTTTACATCTATGCCATCCTACACTTTTTACAAAGAACCGTTTGGTAATGGACCATACTATATAAAAGAGATTTCTATTCCAGAAGAATATAAAAATGTTTGGAATCCTTCTGTGGATACGAACTGGTATTATGAGATAAATACATTAAAAACAGAGGAGCTATTTGATAATACAGCAAGCATTACAGAGAATAAGCAGTTAATCAATAAGAATTATGAGGCAGGAAAAAATATTGTAAAGGTTTATAAAAAAAGTACGGATACCGGAGCATATTTATCCGGAGCAGAATTTGTATTATACCAGTGGTCAGCTGCAACAGGTAGCTATCGTGAATTATTTGCTCTAACAGAAGGGAAAGATGAAGAAGGGCATCCGGTTTATCAGAATAAAGAGACATTTAAAAATACGCTGGATAATCTGGGAAAATATAAGATTACAGAAAAGAAAGCGCCAAAGGGCTGTATCTTAACAGGACAGGAGTGGACTTTTGAACTGTCTGAGAACAGTAAAGAAGATGGAAGTAATATTATTTTTGAAAATACGGTTACGGGAAAGAGACAGACGGGAGCTTTGATTTATCGTAATCCATTACAGAAAGCAAAACTAACAATTATAAAAAAAGATGATGAGAATCAGAGCGTAGAAGGTGCTGTATTTACAGTAAGGGCAGCAGAAGATATTTATGCGCCTTGGGATTTACAGGAGAATAAAAAACCGTTGAAAGAGGCGGACCCACTTATTTCTAAAGGCAGTGTTGCAGACAGAATTGTTACAGGAAAAGATGGAAAGGGAACAAGCACTGAAGGAAGTGAGTTGTACATTGGAAAGTATGTCGTAGAAGAAACAACAGGAGCCTTAGATCATATTAAGGGAGATGACATTTATGAAGTAGAACTTACTTATGGAATCGAGCAAAATAATCCATTTGTAATCTATATGCTTGATGCATCGAATGTTTTGATGCGTCCTGCTTTTTCTGTTGCAAAGATTGCAGATAAGACAACGAATGAAGAAGGAAAAGCAGTGTTGTTTGATGAAAAGACCGGCCGTTATATAGAGAAAAAACAGGCAGGAATATATAAAGCAGGGGAAATGGTAGATTACACTATCCGAGTAACGAATACAGGAAATGTTCCTCTTTATCAGATTCGGCTTACAGATGATATGGATAGAAAAGGAGAATTTTCAGAACAGACACTTTCTAAATATGCCGATATGGAAACCGCAACATTTGTTGTACCGAATTCAGGAATTTTGAAAACAAGAGAAGGGGATAAAGTAGCAGTACATTTATCTTTAGAATCAGATCTGGTGTTAGTGTTACAACATTTAAATGTGAATGACAGTGTGGACATTCATGTAAAGGTCCGATTAAAGGAAGATGCAAAAGACGCATGGAAACTTCGTAATGATGTGTATGCAGAAGCAAAGTATGCAGATAATGGAACAGAAGAAAAAGGGGATATTCATTTAAGAGATGTTTCAACAGATAAACTGATAGACGGAGAAGGGAATAGCCTTGTTACAGATTGGGATTTTATCAATGTTCCGGGAAGTCCGGGAGAAGATGTCATAAAGACAGCAGACAAAACGACAGGAATCACAATTGAAAATGGAGAAATTACATCAGGAATAAAGATACCAGGAATTTATGGTGCAAAGGACAAAGTCAGATTTTCTATTATAGTAAAAAATAATGGAGAAGCGGCATTAAAGAATATTACGGTGAAAGATGCTATGAGTGATGAATTAAAAGCAATCGTAAATTTAGAAAGTGCAAAATTTATTTTTGATGAAACGCAGACAACAGAGGAAGGCTTGTATATTCTTACTACAGCTCATAAGAAGAAAATCACAGCTAAAGTAGTAGATAAAGATACAATCCTTTTATGCAGTACAGGAGAAGATGGAGATGGAACAGACCGACTGTGGGCAGATGATTATATTGTCTTATATTATGAAGCTGATTTATTGCCGGGTATAGCCAACATTTATAATGTTTCTAATAAAGTATGTATTAATGGATGGTATTTTGATGGAAACAAAGATGTGGAAGTACCAGAAAAAGAAGATGAAGATAAAATAGAGATACCGGGTGTACCGGAAGGAAGAGCGGCTAAACTTGCTGACAGAACAAAAGGAGCAGTATTAGAAGCAGGAAGATATAATGCAGAAGCAAAAATTTCAGGAGTATATGAAAACGGAACGACTGTTACCTATAAGATTACAGTAACAAATAATGGAACATCTAATTTATATGATTTGTATTTGCAGGATACACTTAGCGAGGAGCTGGAAAAAGCCTTAGAAAAAGAAAGCGTATCTTTTGAAGAAAGTATATATACATCACAGAATGGAAGAAAAGTTCGAACTAGTCTAGAAGAACCACAAAGATTATGGATGGATTTCCTGGCAGCAGGAGATGCCGTTGATGTATTCTTAAAAGGAAAAGTTCGTCTAGATGTTGGGAATCTATTTGAACTGAAAAATATAGTAGAACTTACAGCTCGTTATAAAAAGGGTAACGAAGAAGCATACAAAGAGTATGAAGAAAAGATGGAAAAAGAGAAAAGAAGATGGAAATTACAGTATGATGCGAACAATGGTTCCGGCGAAATAGAAACTGACAGTGAAACTCCATGCAGGGAAGGAAACAAGATCACTGTAAACGGCAATGCCTTTTTATATGAAGGACATTATTTTACAGAATGGAATACCAATCCGGATGGAAGCGGAGAAAGATGGAATCCAGATACAGTATATAATATACTGGGAAATGATGTAAAGTTGTATGCACAGTGGAAGAAAAATCCGGATGAAAAAGAAGAGGAAGCAAGTCAAGATTATAATAATCAGAGAAAATATCCAGTTTATAATCTGATTTATCATTCAAATAATAAAAAAGAACAGATAGAAGCGGATGAAGAGAATTCTAGACTGGCAGGTACTTTATTAACGGTAAATGAAAATCGTTTTTCTTATCCAGGTTTTACTTTCAAAGGATGGAATACCAGAAAAGACGGAAAAGGAAAACAATATACTCCGGAAGAGGTAGTGGAAATGCCAGCAAGAAACCTGAATCTGTATGCACAGTGGGAGAAACGACCGGTATATCATTTACAGTATGATGCCAATAATGGAAGTGGAAAGAGAAGAACAGATGCAGAAACTCCATGTGAAGCAGGAACCAAAGTCCAAATTGATGGAAACGCCTATCGCTACGAAGCCGGCAGGGATTGTTACATGTTTACTCAATGGAACACAAGACCGGATGGAAAAGGGGATGCTTATAAACCAGGAGAAGAAAAAGAAATCAATACAGACATAATTTTATATGCACAGTGGGAAAAACTTCAGGATAATGCAGAAGACATTGAAAAGTATCATGTTTTTTATCGCGCAAATAATAATACAACCGCATTTTCTGTAGATCCACAAACTCCGAAAGAGGCAGGAAACAGCATTTTATTGCAGAATAACAGATTTTTCTATGCAGATTATCTTTTCGCTGGATGGAATACAAAAGCAGATGGAAGTGGAAAACAATATAATTCCGGAGATACCTTCGTTATCCCATCAAAGAATATTTCTTTATATGCACAGTGGAAAAAGATTGAGCAGAAGAAACTCATCTATTCTTCTAATACGAAAGCAGAAGAAAAATACATAGATGCAGAATGTTTTTCTGATGATGGTGAAGATGAAGAAAAAGAAGTGCTAATAGACGGAAATTCATTCCACAATAATGGAAAGAAGTTTGTAGGATGGAATACAAAGATAGATGGAAGCGGAAAGCGTTATGCACCATCTGAAAAGTTTACTTTAAAAGAAAACACTGTATTATATGCACAGTGGTCAAAAGATGTAAAACAATATAAATTAGTGTACCACTCAAATTATCCATCAAAAGCAGAAGAAACGAAAGAAGAACAAAAAGAAATCGATTCAGAAACACCAGCATATGCAGGAACAAAAATAAAAATAAATAAAAATTATTTTTCATGCGGCGGATACAAATTCACAGGCTGGAGTACGAAAAAGACCGGAGAAGCAGAATATCTGCCAACACAGTGGTATGTAATGCCGGAAAAAGATGTAGATTTATATGCATGCTGGAGCAAGGCGGATGAACATAAAAAAGAAGATACGAATAATCCGGAGGATAAGGAAGAGAATAAAAAAGAAGATAAAGAAGAAGATAAAAACGAAGAAGATAAGAATGACAATAATAAAGACGATGAAAAAAAAGACGATGAAAAAAAAGACGAAGCGGAGGAAGATACAAAGAAAGATCCGATGGCAGAAGAAGCCAGAAAAGCAATTGAGAAAGCCTATGAAGAGATTCAAAAGCTGGCAATAGAAGAGTTAAAAGAAGAAAGTAAAAAGTATACAGAAATTCCAGTTACGGAATTAATGAAAGATGAAGATACTATCAATATTCCAGGTACTCCAGTTGCTAAAGTTTCTAAGCTTGCAGATAAAACACAAGGAGTCACTTTAGTAAAAGGGCGTTACGAAGGCATAAAAAAAGAAGGCATTTATGAATACGGAGATGTGATAGATTATACGGTAAATATAAGTAATGAAGGAACAGCGGACCTGTATGATTTGGTAGTAGAAGATTTCATGGATAAATCATTACAGGAAATTATAAAACCAGGGACTGTTACAATTGTTTCAGGCCAGATTACAACAAAGCAGGGAAATACAGTTTGTGTAGAACGGATGCCAGAAAAAGAAGATGAAGAAGGAAAATACATAGTACATTTAGATAAATTAAAAGCAGCAGACAGTGTAGTACTGCACATGAAAGCAGAGGTACAGACAGGTGTACAGGCAGGCACACATTTGAATAATGCTATCCATATCACCGCACAATATGAAACAGTGAATGACAATGGAAAGAGAGAAAAAATCTATATAATCGAAACTCCGGAAATGACAGATAACGATACCGTAGGAATAGGAGTGCCAGACATTGTCGTTGCGAAAAAATCAGACAAAACAAAGAATATTGTTTTAGAGAATGGAAGATATACAGGAAAAAGAAAATATGGAACATATAAAGCCGGAGAAGAAATTAAGTTTACAATTACTGTATCGAATAGTGGAACAGCAAGTGCAAGAAATATAACAATAAAAGAAGAACCGTCAAAAGAGTTGAAAAAATATGTACAAATGAAAGGGTTTGCTCATAAAGCAGGAAGCAGCATAAGAAGTAAGAAGAGCAATACGGTTAAAGTAAAAGAAATAAAAAACAAAAAAGTCTTTTTAGATAAAATAGAAGCGGGGGATTCTGTGGAATTAATTTACACAGCAAAGGTAAAGAAAGATATTCCATCAATAAAATTTTTGAAAAATGAAGTTTCTTTAGAAGGAAAGAACAAGGACGGAAGTGATATTCCGATTACACCAAAAATGGACGATTATGATAAAGTCAATTTAAAAGAAAATAGCAAACCTATGAAAAAAAATAAAGATCAGGGAACACCAGGAGCGAAAACAGGAGATAACAATACGATTGCGATGTATCTTTTAGTAGGTTTACTTTCACTCTCCATGATTTTTATTATCCTATATTTCCAAAAAAGAAAAAAGGATAATATTTAAAAAGAAAGTCTCGCTGGTAAATGTATTTGAAATAAGACTGCCTTAACCCACTGGATTTAGAAGAGGCTAGTTCACAGAATTTGTTCTCGTAAAAACTTGACATGTCTCGTTAATTTTGATATTATAATCGTTGTGAAAACGAGGCGTGGCTCAGTTTGGTAGAGCGCTGCGTTCGGGACGCAGAGGCCGTGGGTTCGAGTCCCGTCGCCTCGATTCAGTATTAGAAGCACCGGAAATCCGCTTAAACAGTGGGTTTTCGGTGCTTTTTCTTTTTTACAAGGATATACTTTAGAAATTTTCTTGGAAAAATAATTATATTGAACTTCAAATAATAAAATAATTTATTATAATATTATTACATACTATAATTTGTGTAAAACAAGAAATGTATTAAAAAGTATTACAATGAAATATCTTCCGGCGGAGCAGAGACAGAAAAGTTTTTCTATTGCTTGGATATAAAAAGATGGACTGAGATTAAAAAATACGGTAGAATCAGTATTAGAAAGATATCATGAAATTAGAATTTAGAGGATAGATTATGGAAATTAGAAAGTATAGAGAAAAAGATATTCCTGCAATGATCTCCATCTGGAATAAGGTCGTAGAAGATGGCGAGGCTTTTCCACAAGAAGATTTTTTGAACGATACAACAGGTGCAGACTTTTTTGCGGCACAAACATATTGCGGCGTTGCAGACAACAATGGAAAAATCGTAGGGCTTTATATTCTGCATCCAAACAATATTGGCCGCTGTGGGCATATTGCAAACGCGAGTTATGCTGTTGATAACGATCACCGAGGCGAGCATATTGGTGAAAAATTAGTAGATGATTGTCTTGTACAGGCAAAACAGTATGGCTTTGGAATTTTGCAGTTTAATGCTGTGGTGGAAAACAATATTCATGCCCGCCATTTGTATGAACGACTGGGTTTTGTACAGATTGGAATTGTACCGAAAGGTTTCCGTATGAAGGATGGAACATATCAAAACATCTGTTTATATTATTATGAACTGTAAAACAGACTGAGAACTTCTCGTTTGTTGGTCTGTTAAAATACAGAAAACAACATAGAAAATTCCTTTAGATAGAGATGTAGCATCCCCTTCTGGTATATGTTTGACTAATAAATTTGATAGTTCATTTTAGAGAGTGCATTATGAATAAAAAGGAGAAGAACAAAATGATCAATACTTATGATAGCTATGTAAAAGAGTCTGGGGCGATAACAATTGAACAAATGAGAAAGATGCATGAAAATATGATGCTGGAAATCGGAGAAGATGAAGATGCATTGGAATTGTATGATGATTTGTGTAATGCTATTTTTCCCTATGCGGATCTTCGTGCAAAGTGGCATACATTCTCAATAGAAGAGAAAATGGATAAAGATTCTTTCAGGACAGCCTGTCATGATAACGTTATTCTTCATTTTAACATGATTGCAAGATATTTAAAGATGCAGGGAAAAGAAGTACAGTGGAGAGAGCAATTAGGAGACGAGAAAGTAGATAAGGCTGTTCGAAAAGGTATCGGAGACTTTGGCTGCTATATTATTTTTGTTAATAGTATTTGTGCAAGATAAGCTGGTATAACTGTTACATTGAAATAAAAAATAAAAAGACCTCTGCATGCCCGGTCATTTAAATGACAGGAAACATGCAGAGGTTTTTTATAGTAATTAACCTGCTAATCTACGGGAAACTACTTCAAAATATGGAGACTCATAATTATAGTCTTTGTTATTCACTCTGAGCCAGCCAGTCTTTTTTCCATATTGAAACTGAAGATACATAGTGTTTTTGGACAGAGTAAGCTTTTTCAAAGTTACCTGTTTTCCTTTAGGAACAGTGAAAGCGAGTTTGCTTCCGTTATAAAAACGTAACTTTTTCGCTGTTACAAAAATATTTTTCCGGAATAATTTACTATAAGAATCATTGTGGTAGTTACCAATAACACTTTTCACAGTAGAAGTGGTAGTACTTGTTAAAAAAAGCTTATTATTACGAAATTTGTAATTCATTTTCCAGTTAAGCCATCCTGTTTCAGCAGGCTGGTCACCATGACGAAGAGTCAGTAAATTCTTTTTAGCAGAAACAATTTCGCAGGCTGTATAATCTAACTTGCTTACAGAATAGAGCTTTTTAGATTTGTTATTATATTTATAAATCTGATTAAATACAATATAGTCATTATCTCCGATACCCATTAGCTGAAGAAGTTCATTTTTATTTGACATTTTAGCATATCGGGCAGTAAAGGAATGAATATTGTCATTCGTACAGTTTTTAGTAAAAGCAACTTTATTATTTACTTTAACTTTCAGTTTTTTTATGAAGCAATCTTTATCGATACTGGTTGTGATAAGAATTTTATCTGCTTTTCCATCCCCGGTGATATCAGCAGATAATATTTTCTTTACAGGAATATTCTTCACAGAGGCAGCATTCAGTGTCATAGAAAAAGGCAGACACATCATAAATGCAAGCGCAAATGGGAAAGTAACTTTAAATAATTTAAAAATAGCATTTTTCATAGCAATCCCTCCTTGGAAAATATTATATAAGAATACTATAGCATATTTGCAGGTAAAAGTTCCTTAATTTTCAGATGAATTTAATTCTCATGTTACGCGGATTCCAAAGTCAAACACCTTATCGTGCAAGCACGAACGAAGTTTTGATCTTTTGACCCTAATATCATATAAAAAAATCATAAAAAATGATAGTAGCCGACAGTCACATTTTTATATCAATAAAAAGAAAGTGAAAAAGAAAATAAAAAAGAACAATCTACAGATGCACAAAGTATTTTTCTTAAAATAACAGAAATTATTTTAAGGCTACTGTATACAGTACATCTGTCAGATCGTTCTTTTTGTATATCAGATGTGAGAGGATTCCCACATCTGCAATCCTGCCGGAGGCATTCTTGAATTTTTGTTTAGGTTAGAATTAAATGTTTAATAAATCACTGTAGGATTTTAATGCTCCATCTGTATCATGAGCAAGAACACGTTTTGCGAGAATCTTACCAAGCTGTACACCTTCCTGGTCAAAGCTGTTAACATTCCATAAGAATCCCTGGAACATAATCTTGTTTTCGAAATGAGCTAATAATGCACCGAGTGATTCTGGTGTTAACTGCTCACCAATAATAATGCTGGATGGGCGTCCACCTTCAAAGTTTTTGTTAAGGTTTTCATCTTTTTTACCACAGGCGAAAGCAACGATCTGTGCAGCTACATTCGCACATAACTTCTGCTGGCTTGTGCTGTCTTCAATCACTACATCCATACCAATCTGGCTGTTTTTAAAACCAACAAACTGTAAAGGTACGATATCGGTTCCCTGATGTAATAACTGATAGAAAGAATGCTGTCCGTTTGTTCCTGGCTCACCAAAGATAGTAGGACCTGTTACATAATTTACAGGTTCACCAAAACGATTCACAGACTTACCATTGGATTCCATATCACACTGCTGTAAATGTGCAGGGAAGCGGCTTAATGCCTGAGAATATGGTAAAACAGCAGTAGAAGGGTATTCCTGAACATTACGTTCATAAACACCAATTAAAGCATCTAACATATCTGGGTTTTCTAAAATGTTTTTATTAGCAGCAAGTTTATCTTCTTCAGCTGCACCATTTAAAATTCTTGCGAAGATTTCAGGACCAAATGCAAGGGAAAGAACAACTCCACCAACTGCAGAAGAAGAGGAGTAACGTCCCCCGATAAAGTCATCCATGAAGAATGCTTCTAAGTAATCATCGCTCTTTGCTAAAGGAGATGTCTCACTTGTTACAGCAAGCATATGATTTGCAGGATTTAATCCAGCCTTTGTTAAAGCATCTTTTACGAAAGCTTCATTTGTCAATGTTTCCAAAGTTGTTCCGGATTTAGATACAACGATGAAAAGAGCATGAGCTAAATCTGTAGATTTTAAAACTGCAGCAGCATCATCAGGATCTACGTTGCTGATAAACTTCGCTTCCATCTTAGCAACACCGTTCTCTTTAGCCCAGTTCTCTAATGCGATATATAAAGCACGAGGCCCTAAGTCACTTCCACCGATACCAATCTGAACAACAGTTGTGAACTTCTCGCCAGCAGCGTTAGTAATTTCACCGGCATGTACTTTATTAGCAAAATCTGCGGCTTTCTGCTGCTGGGAAACATAGAAATCACGTTTGTTTACACCGTCAACAACAACATCTTTACCTAACTGTCTACGTGCTAAATGATGAAGAACAAGACGTTTTTCACCGGTATTGATCACAGCACCGTTATATAATTCTTCAAATTTATCAGCGAGCTGTGATTCTTCTGCTAATTCTGCCAGCGCAGCCAAAACAGTGTCATCTACCTGCTTTGCAGCATAGTTAAAGCTAAGTCCCTCTGCCATAGGTGCGGAATATTTTGCTACACGTGTAGCACCATTCTCTCCGCTCATAGCTTCTTTAATGTCTACGTGGTTTTTCAGTCCGGCAAGTTTCTTATAAGATGCCAGAGTGTCAAGATTGTTCCAAGTTGCCATAAATAAATCCTCCTTAGTTAATGTGGTTATACATTAAGCTTAAATAAAATTAAGAATGCAAAATATAATAATGCATTCAAAATTTCTTAACATAATTATACTAAAAAAAATTTCCAATTGCAATGGATTATTTACTATTTAATTCATTAGGAAACAGACGAAAATAAAAATACTAGACCATCGCAACTGTAAAGATATCACTGCGTAGAAAATGCCTGTTCGGCATTTTTACTTGCTCTCACATTACATTTGCAATGGTCTAGTATTTTTATTTTCTGTTTGTTGGCTACAGAAGGAATGAATGCAATAGTCTTTGGGGAAGATAAGGGGAAGAAATCAGAAGTCTACTGCTACCCATAAAGTATGCCTGCCCGCATTTTTACTTGCTCCCACATTACATTTGCGATACTCTCTCCACTATGCTGACTTTTTTAAGTTTCACTGATGATAAGCCCTTTTTCTTTTCTACTCGTTATAGAAAGAAAATAATCG
>UMFZ01025584.1_pt1 | contig 53686 bp, 70 predicted proteins | sample 1965141 | NCBI WGS metagenome assembly UMFZ01 (sample SAMEA4836059, study PRJEB28245) | human gut metagenome | biome: gut microbiome; material: fecal sample | place: Denmark | collected 2008
TCGCCGCAATGCTGGAAAGCGTGTCACCGCTCCGCACCGTGTATGTCTGGCCCCCGGATGTACCGCCGCTGCTGCCGGATGTGCTGCCGCCCTGGCCGTACCGCAACACGCACCCCCATGGATAGTTATAATAGGACCGTGTGCAAATCTCTTTCCCGGTCTGGTCACCACTTGCGCCGCCCACGGCAGTTCCTTTTTCATTGATTGATGCATGTACAATGGTTCCGGCTCCATCCGTGACCACCAGGGCCGTGTGATGCGTTTCGTTCAGAAGTACATCACCTTTCTTCATTCCTGCCCCTGTTGACAGGTTCACGCTACTTGTTACATCTTTGAAACCATTATTCAGAAACGCCCGTTTCATGTTCCCTGTATAGGTTGCGCCACCCTTTGATTTTACCGGAACCCCTGCACGTTCATAAGCCGAGATAACTAATGAACTGCAATCATAATCCGGCCCCCAGCGGTTTGACTGGTCATAACCATGGCTGTTGTCATTTGCAATTCCTACCATCCATTGAACTGCTGTGTCAATTACTCCCATCTTATTTCCTCCATTTCCCGCCGTGAAGTTCAAGGCGTTTGCTTTGTTATACACATTGTTTCTTCTGCTGCTGTAACGGCCCATCACCCTATCCGCAAGGGCGGCAGCATGGATGCTGGAAAGTGTGACCGTTCCCGCCGCTGCTGCCACTCTCTTTGACGCTCCGGCCCCTCCCTGGTTTTCCAGGTCCGCAAAGTATACAAGCGCTTTCGGGTCTTCAATCCCCAGTTTAATTCCATGGTCCACATACGCTGCCACATCAGCTTCCGCCAGGTCATCTTGTGCCGCTTTCCCGGATGCCGTGGTTAAAAGAGCGCTTATAACCGTTTTTTCCGCCGCTGTCACGGTCCTGGTTCCCCAGTCTGCCACCGTTGTGATTTCACGATAAAGGGCAGCCCCCAGAATGGTTGCTGCCCTGCTCTCCATCTTGCATATTGTTTTCAGAAGGTTCAGTGCCCGTGTTCCGTGCCACTGCACCTTTCCCACGCTCACTGCTCCGTTGTCATCAGCATTTACAGAACCGTAATTTCCTTCATTTGCAAAAATGATGTTCTGCGCTGCTGCCACAATTTCTTTCTTTAATTGTTCAGTCATGCTTCCTCCTTACTGCGAACTTAAATTCGCTATATCTGACATTGACAGGCTCACGCCCAGTTCTGGTTCCTCTTTTCGGATTTTCAAGAGATTTTCAGCTTTCGACTTCCAGCAGTAGAACGCTACCGCAATGACGGACACGCCACCTACAAATGTCAAAAGCGTGGCAAGCTGGTAAAAGTCTTTACATATCACCACCCATACCCCCAGGGCAAATGCAGCATAGTAGGTGACCATGATAGAAAAGACAATTATTTTTGTTGCCTGCAATTTCTTTTCTGGATGCCGTTTCCTCTCTATCCTCCGCCTTCTCCTGGCTTTGTTTATGTTTCTGGCATTCGCCAGGACCATGAAGAAGGCGCACGTTATGACCCCGGCCAGAAATATGATAACTTTCATAATGTGTCAATCCTCCGTTTCTTCGTCTTCCCGCACCACAAGAAAGCTGTTTTTTTCCAGGCAACGTTGATATATTTTTTCGATATACTCATACGCCAGTTTTACTTGCCCGTTTTCCAGGTTTCGTTCTCTCACATACTGCAAATAGTCATCATGCACTTTGATGATATGGTCAAATTCTTCCTTCGTGTGCTTCCTGCGGTTCATGGCACTATTGGCAAAATCAAGTATTTCCGTGCGCTGGCTGTCAACCTTATGGGTTTCAAAGTCTTTTGCCAGCTTTTCAAAATCCTGCTGCAATTCCTTATTCATCTGTTTTCCTACCCATCCCAGCAGCCAGCGCACGGGCTGAAATTTAATTCCCGGTGTCATGTCAATTACTATTCCTATTCCTGCCAGCCACATCAAGGCAGTTTTTAGCAGTTCCACCAGTTCATCCGGCCCCATTCCTGCACCCCCTTCCTTAAATTTTGGCATACAAAAGGCAGCGCATATTCTGCGCTGCCTGGCATCATAATTATTGTGTTTCTGTGGTTGCTCGTTGAAGGAAAAACCATCCTTCATATTCTTCACTGCTTCCGTACTCTCCAAAAATCGTTCTTTTCAGACTGTAACTGTCGCAATGCTTTAAAATCCCCAGGTATGAACTAATGGTTTGCTTTGCTTCTTCCACCGTTACTTCTCCGGCTGCGTATTCCTTTTGCAGCTTTTTCAGATTGCGTTTCATCTTTAGGGCTGTACTCTTTCGCAATTTAATGTGTGTGTTCCAAATCTTATACCCGCAAAATTCAACGCCCAGTGTAATAGGCCGGATGCAAGTTTTTTCATTCAAATCCAACTGCAATTTTTCTTTCAAAAAGGTATCAATAATTCTTTTCCATTCGTGAAGCTGGTCCTTGTCTTGATGCAGGATTATAACATCATCCATGTATCTGACATAGAAATGTATTCCCAACGTTCTTTTGCAATACTGGTCCAGTTCATTCAAATACAGGTTAGCAAACATCTGGCTGCTTAGATTTCCCACTGGCATACCTTTTTCACTCACCCGGTCTGACCGTTTCACTTCTCCAGGACTTTTCCCAGGCGGCAATCCGAAATTCGTTTCGCTGCTGTTTACTATCTTATCAAGAAGAAAAATCATGTCATCATCATGGATTTTCCGTTTCAGTATTCCCATTAACACATCATGGTCAATCCTGTAAAAATATTTGCTAATATCCAGCTTCAAGAAATAATACTTTTCCGGCTTCTTCCCTACCTGGCGCAACCAATAATGCAGGCGCTTCACGGCCTTATGCGTTCCTCTCTCTTTTATACATGCATAACTATCCGTGATATAGCCTTGCGCAAATACCGGGTTTAAAACCTGGTAAATGGCCCATTGCACCACCCTGTCTTTAAAAGGCTGCGCCATTATCAACCGCTTTTTCGGTTCGTATATATAAAATTCTCTATACTTTCCAAGCGTGTAGGTCCTGTCAATCAATTCTTTTTGCAGCTTCACCAGGTTATCTTCCAAGTGTGCGGAGAAGTTCAGCACTTCATATCTGTACCGTTTGCAAAGCCTGGCATTAAGGTAAGCCCGGTACAAATTATCATAGTCAACCACCTGTTCAAATACATTTTTTAGTGTCTTCATAGCTTTCCTTTAATGTTGCTTTCACGTTTTTCGCTTTCGTTACTCAAGGCTTCACAACCATTTATTTTTCTGCCCTTTGGCAAGGAAATAAACCCCTTTATCCTCCTGCACTGGCCCGGACCCCGCAAGGCCCTGGCATCTGGCTTGAAGGTAGAGCGGAACGGAAACCCCGGCCACCATCACCATAGGAACGGGGGTTATTGATATTAACTGCGAACACGCCCGCACCGGAACCATCCCAATAAGTGCCACCGAGAAAAGGCAACTGCGGTTTATTCCCTAATTATTAGGCAAGGAAGTAGGTTCCTTTATCCTCCCGCACTGGCCCTGGCCCCGTAAGGCCCTGGCATCCGGCTTGAAGGTAGAGCGGAACGGAAACCTATGTTAGTACCGGAATTGGAACGGGGGTTATTCAAATTCATGGCGAACACGCCCGCACCGGAACCATCCCAATAAGTGCCACCGAGAAAAGGCAACTGCAACCCACTCCCTGTTCTTTTTTTCTGATTGTGTTTAGCGGTTTATCACGGCTTCCACAAGTATTCATTTTTCTGCCTATTGGCAAGGAAATAAATTCCTTTATCCTCCCGCACTGACCCTGGCCCCGCAAGGCCCTGGCATCTGGCTTGAAGGTAGAGCGGAACGGAAACCTCTATTCCAATTCGTGTTGGAACGGGGGTCATTGAAGTTGACGGCGAACACGCCCGCACCGGAACTGGCAGTTGTGTACCCGCCACCGAGAAAAGGCAACTATAATTTATTCCCTATATGTTATGTCTTACAAAATCCTGATTGTGTCTTACATTTTCCGGCAAATGTCTTGCATTTAACGGCATTACTGCGGCTTCTGCAAGTATTCAATTTTCTGCCTATTGGCAAGGAAACAAATTCCTTTATCCTCCTGCACTGACCCGGACCCCGTAAGGCCCCGGCATCTGGCTTGAAGGTAGAGCGGAACGGAAACCTATGTTACTGTTAATGTTGGAACGGGGGTTATTCAAATTCATGGCGAACACGCCCGCACGCACATCGTTACCGTAACTGCCACCGAGAAAAGGCAACTTCAACTTGTTCCCTAATATGTGTTTAGCGGTTTATTACAGCTTCCACATTCATTCATTTTTTTGCCTTTCGGCAGGGAAATAAATTCCTTTATCCTCCTGCGCTGACCCGGACCCCGCAAGGCCCTGGCATCTGGCTTGAAGGTAGAGCGGAACGGAAACCTCTGCCGGAATTGACGTTGGAACGGGGTTCGTTAATATTGAGGGCGAACACGCCCGCACCGGAACCATTCCAATAACTGCCACCGAGAAAAGGCAACTGTAATCTATTCCCCTTTTTTCCTCTTTCTTTGGCACTTATAGCATAGTGCCTGGCCGTATCTTTGTTCTGAAAAATCCTTAATTTTCTTTGTGATAGTGTCAGAACATTCACTACACTGGTATGTTTCTTCTGGTCCATCTGCTTTTACCGGAACTTCGGCATCATCCTGGGTCAATGTCTTTTCACGTGTGGCCTTAATCCATCCGCCCACCATTTTCCCGACTTCAACCGTCATTTTTGACCATACTTCATATTTTTTGGGTGGTAAATATCCCAGTTCATGTGCCATTCTGATATAAACTTTCAGTGCTGCCACTTCAATATCCAATTCCTGCAATGTGGTTTTTTTGGTATATTTCTTATTTGCGGCTATGATATATCGCATGATGTTATCCAGGCATCTTTTCATGTCCTGGGCCAGTGAAAATTTTTGTGCCTTCGGAAATTGTTCGATTGCCGGGTATGCATACATTATCATGTCATACACCTTTTGTTGTATTATCAGTTCTTCTTTCTTCGGGCTTTCGCTTTCACTCATTTGTCTTTTTTCATCCCTTCTTCCCGGTTTGAAGTGATTGAAATTATACCACGTTTTTCCTTTCCGGTACAGTGCAAAATCTGAAAATTGAAGCGACCCTGGCCCGCAAAGCGGACCAGGGAAAAATCGCTGCTATCGCAGCGAAAGCAGAACACACGTTCCAGATTACAGATTTACAAAAGCGGAACGGAACCCCCGGCCACCATCACCATAGGAACGGGGGTCATTGAAGTTGACGGCGAACCCGCCCGCACCGGAACTGGCAGTTGCGAACCCGCCACCGAGAAAAGGCAACCTTTCCCCATAGTTCCTCACCCATAATCCATCACCGTTCAAATTGCTGTCTGTCGGGAAAAGACCCAGTGCCTTGACAAGCTGCGGCACTGTCACACCGGATGCCGCCGCCACGCTTTCCAACGGCTGATATAAGTATGCGTAATATGCATCAGTTTCCCCGCCAGTGTAAGAAGGTTTATCCCTCTTTGTGTCAAGAATGGGATTTCCAATACTTGCAGCGGTTTCATTTGCATTTCCGGCAGCGCTCCCGTTAAATTTCAGTGTTCCAGCGGTTCCCGGCTCCACAAGGCTTCCATCCGGTTTGATTGCCTTCCATTCACGGCTTGTTTTGCTCATGTCGCAATCCGCCTTCATGGCGTTACCGTATGGAATTATCTGGATTTCTCCGGCGTTTAATCTTAATCCGCTGCACCATTCCCAAACATTACCGTTAAGGTCTGCAATTCCTCCTGTTGTAAAGTCATCATACCAGGTGACCGGGCCGGACCCTGTAAGCGTTCTTGTGGTCTTCCCTGTGCTTCCATCCACTGCCGCCTGTATGCCCTTCTCCCACGGGCAAGAAACATCCTGTCCATAGTTGTTGTTTCCATGCGGTATTTTCCCGCTTTTCTTGCAGCGCAATCCCAGCGCCGTAAAAACTCCGCTCTGGTTCAGATGCCACCCGGCCCCCTTCTTCCGGCAGGCCGCTAAAGCCTGGTCAAAAGTAATACTTGCCCTGGGGTCACGCAATGGCAAAGAATACGCCCGGTCATGCAGCACAACATTTTGAAACTTTGAAACCCATATGGCATCCTTTTCCACTCCATCCACAATCCAGAACGGCAATGTTTCCTGTGTGCCGCCAGCAATTAAGTCTGAATACTTCATTTTCGGCACACCAACCGTGATACTGGGCATCCCAATATCATCAAAAATCACCTTGTTATTGCTTCCGAAACTTTCTACCGCCAGCGCCAAATCATCAAAATTGCTCATGTCTTATCCCTCCATCTTCCATAAAATCAGTGTACATTTATTCATATCAAAAGGCACCGGAACGGAAACTGTCTGGTATCTTCCTTCGCCTTCCTGCTGCCTTTCTCCCATTTCCATGACCACTTCACCTTCCACGGTTTCATATTCCCTTGCAGGGATGACCACCTGTGCTACATACTTTTTGGCGTTTTCTCCCACACCAATTACCAGGCCATCTTCCGTGTCCAGGCAAATATCCAGAACGGTTTCATAATCTCTTTCACGGCTGGCAAGGTTGATGGTCAATTCATCATCACCAAAAGTGATTTTTTTAGAAGTCACCTGGTAATCAATGTGTTTCCCTTCCTCTTTCTCCATCACCTGTATTCCTGCTGTTTCTGCCGTCCTCATAACCTTATCTTCCATAGCGCTTTCCCTCCTTATATACTTCGCTGGTCCTTGCTGCGATAATTTCAGCAGCTTCCCTTTGCTCCGGCGTTCCCCTGCCATTTACACCATAGGACCGCAAAACCGCCCGTTCCTGCTGTTTCCTTTCTTCTGATTTCACAAAGCTGTGCCCATTCATCTGTAAAATCCTCCTTTCACAAATACTTTTAAATTCACGCTTCTGGCGCTGCCAGTAAATGCGATTTTAAAGCCGTTTTCCAATTTACCAGACACGACCACTTCACCAGGAAAGCCGCCAGAATATCCCAGCACATCAGCAGAAACCGTATAATTTTTATGGTTCCTTTTCCTTCCCAGTGAAACAGTTTTTTCCGAGTTATTGAAAGGGAACGTTTCATTATTTGTCAGTGTGACTTCCATCACATCCCCCGCCAGGTCTTCCGCTTCCTGCCTGTTATGCATGGCCCCAATAAGTGCCAGGGCCGCCATTTCCGTTCCCTGGATGCCCCACGCCTGCATATTGCTGAAATTCTGTGCGTTCTGCGGCGTTCCTTCCTGCAGCACTTCCCCTTCAACTGGTTTATGGGTTATCGTTCCATCATCATTTTTGCTTTCCGTGTAACGGTCTTCAAATTCCGTCACATGGTCCTGCCATTGCAACCATTCCATCTGTCTTCCTCCTATCCTTCTACTTCTTTAACAGAAAACGTAAACCGATACAAAACGCCTTCCTGCACCTGGGAAAGTTCAATTTTTTCCGACTTCTCCGCCCATAGCTTCCCGCCATAGTTATAAAGCTGCACTTTTTCAACGGTTACGGTCTTTCCAGCCTGCGGCGTAATCTGTATGTATACAGCCACCCTTCCATCTTTCAGCCGTTCCCTTCGGTGTATCTTATATTCTTCTGTCTTCCCGCTTATGGTTACCTTTGCATATGCAATACTGCGGTCAATAAAAACTTTGAAGTCTTCCATTGCCTGTGCCGTCAACATGGTTTAGTACCTCCCTTCTTAAATCCTGCGTTTACTTCCACAAGGTTTGATTTTATAGTGAAATGCAGCCATTTCCGCCGCATTACCCACGGTATTTCCTTCCGTTTGCTCATGTGTGTTCCGCTGCGGTACTGTTCCGGTCTGCGGACTATGATAATTCTGGGCATCCGCTTTTAATAAGGCATCCACCCTTTTATCATCCATGCCGGATTTTATGGCCCGTTTTGGGGCCGTTCCGGCCTGCGTGGTCTGGTATACCTTCTTTTCTGTCATGGTGTTCAATTCCTCTGTATTGTCCGCCACTCTGGCCCTTCGGTTTCTCTGCGGATGTTCCCCTGCTTTTATCTCTCCGGCCTGCGGGCTTGAATATCCCATCATATCCAGCGCCGTTTCTACATCCATGTGAACTGTTCTTTGATTGAAAATGATGTTCCGCTGCGGAATAGTACCTGTTTGCGGTGAAGCAAAGATAAATCCGGCCCGTTCGGTTCCTACAACCACCGTTTCCCTTGCAATCCCGGCCCGTACATTCCTATATGGATATGTGCCTGCTTTTATCCTCCCGGTCACTGGCGTATTGTAAATAAAGAAGTCTGTGTGCGTTCCCACATCCACTTTTATGCTGCTTTGATACACCACCCCATCAAGCCAGGAAGACAGCCTTTTATACATCTTGATTGCCCGTACAATCTGCTGATAACTGGCTGTAATGTGCTGGTTCGTCACATCACATATCACCTGGAAGTGATGCGGTTCCCCTTCATAGTCAAACCATTCTTCCACTTCACTATATGGATAGATGCCGCCCAGGGCCTTTTCAATGGCATACTTCGTTCCCATCTTCTTATGTACTTTCACACTATCCCTTAGAATGTTCCTTTTAGCTTCTATCGGATAGCTGTAATCGTACCAGTCAACATGCATGTCGTATGCCAGAATATCCACCAGGTCTTCCGGCAATTCATCAATCCTGGAATATATCAGCACATCCCGTATGTGGCCGGAAACCCCCAGCAGTTCATCCGCCAGGCCACGGGCCAGCGCTACCATTTTTTCATCATATTTCAAAGCACCTGGCAGGAATTGCAGAAGGTCCATGCTGTAAATGTCGTTATTCATCCTCAATTCCCCCGTTCTGCACATTCATGGCATCACGGTTCAAGCGTGCAACGTGGTTTTCTTCTACCACCTCAAATTCTGGTTTTCTGATTACAACACGTTTTACTCCGGTTTCCATCAGATACGCATTTAAGATAGACGGGTTAATATCCCGGCCCATCTTTTCTGTCTGCCATGTAATATATCTTTCAACTGCTGCCCTGGCATCCGCTTCAATAATGCTGAAACTGGCCTGGCTATATCTGGGAATATAAAATGTCACATCAATATCAAACAGGTTTTCCTCTGGCGTTGATACCCGCACCAGGTCCGTAAGTGGCCGCACATCATCAGCGTTCAAAGCTGCTTCAATCTCCTTTAGCACGGTTTCTGTTGGCTGCTGCCCGCCTTGCAGCAGCACCCGCACATCCACCACACCAGGTTCCGGGGTAGTGGCCGCAACATCCGCAATCGCCACGCTGGTAGACTTTGCAAAATACGCATATCCGTTCACGGGTCCTGCTGTGGAAAAACTTTCCATGCTTTCCCGCATACGCTCATAATATTGCGTGTCGTTCTCCTGCTCCGCCCCTCCCGTGGTCTTTGTGATATTCTCCACTTTCAATAAATAGTCATATGCATCCACAATTTCTTTCACCTGGCCTGCTGCCAGGTCATTCCCCACGGTTCCTGCTGTCTGGCATTGCCCATGTACATCACCATAAAGGCTTCCTGCCGGAATTTCCAAGTCTTCCGTTGTTTCAAAGGTGATTGACCCATCAAACGTTATCCTTGTGCCCTTTTTTATGATGATACTTTGCGGCTGTGCGGCAGAAATATAACAACGGAATGTTGCCGTTGCCGGGCTTGCTTCCAGGCGCTTAATATCTTTGAATAACTCCGCCAGGCTGTCCAGGTATTCCCCTTCTGCATATCTTGGCACGTTCTTTTTTGCTGTATCATTTATCAGTACCCGTTGTTGTATAACTATGCTGGAACACCAGGCAATAAAAAGACGTTCCGGGGAAGCAGGATAAACTTTCCGGCCCGTCATCAACTCATAAAGTGCAATCATATTGTTTTCAATAATTTCTGCATCCGTTTCCAAAAATTCAATATCCGGGTATGTCCGGCTATCCATTTTCCTTCACCCCTTCCAACTCAACCACAACAATAAGTTTTCCCGTCAAATGGTCTGTTTCAAATCTCACTTCCGATATTACCGCCCGTGGTTCATACTTTTCTATCTGGTCATAAACCGTTCCGACCGCCAGGTTTTCCATAACATTTATTGGCCTTCCATAAAAAGCGCCCGGTATTCCCAGTTCCCGCAACATAGGGCACGATTGTTGTACCGTATCAAGTATTATGGCAACATTCTGTAAAACTTCTTGATGCACATTTGCTGGCGCAAGGTCTATATTTTCTAAAAGTTTCCCATCACCTTTTATCACTTCCAATATCATCACCTCTTTGGGTATTCTTTTAATGTGACTTTTACTTTGGCTGCCCAGCAATTCCCCTTATTATCAAAGATTTCCAAATCGGTTGAAACATCTGTACATACCCATTTGTATGTGCCGTAAACCTGGCCGCCCAGCACCAGGCGTTCCGCCTGCCCATTCCTAACCATGGTTTGAAGTTTCTTGACTTCCTTCAACGGGTTTGTTCCAAGAAATACACTAAACTTCATGGAGAAGGAAATGCTTCCCGGCTCCGGCCCTAAAAATTCCAATAGGTCTTCTTTTAAATGTCGGTCATGCGTGGCATACTTTGCGCTGACTTTCCAGCTCATTCCGTCAAAGGTTTTCACCGTTTTGTCAGAAACAGAAAAAGCCAGATTTCCGAAACTGCCTATCTTCCCCATTACATCACCTTCCCTAAAATAAAGCCGTCACCGTCACCACCCGGCACATAGATGCATACAACCATATCATTGACTTGTGGAACCCAGTCTGTCACATATGCCGCATGGCTGTGTCCTTCTGCTATTGCCGTTTTTCCGCCTTCCTGGTCACTTCTCCCAGGCACAATGCTTCTGGGGCGGCGTATCACTTTTAATGGGGCAGAAATTATGCCGCCCTTGTCATCAAATTTGACCCTGGCGGCATTTTTATCCGGGTAATAGGTTTGTACCGTACCCACTCTGATTATCTTCTTTAGAACGTTTATAACGCTTTCTTCCTCCGCCCTCAATCAATATCCCTCCAATACCTGTTCCAGTTTAATATCCGTTGTATACCCTCCTGTTAGGGTATGGCTTGCGCTGGTTACCTTATACTTTTTATCGAACTGCTGGAAGCCTTTTAATTTAACAGTAATCCCCGCCACCAGTTGAACATCCCCCACCATCTTGAAACTAGCAGTAAATTCCTGGGCATTTTTTTCCCGCAACCGCTTCATTGCCAGTTTCTTTGCATCTTCTGTGCTGGCAACCCTTTCATTAACTTCCAGGACTTGCCCCGTTCCCACGCTGCTATCTGGCGTGTATGTATATTCAATGGTCTGTTTCTTATCACTGTCTGTATAAGATACGTGGCAGCTTGTGTATGCTGCATCCGTCAACTTCGTTCCCAGCTTGAACGAAATAATATCACTGCTTCCATAAGCAATAGTTTTCACCACTGGTTTGCCGTCATATTCTGCTTTGTCAAATATAACCACTGTCATTTTGGTAACTTTCAGCGCTTTCCCGGCAGCATGGCAAAGGTCCTGCAAAAACCGGATATCCGATTGCTGCACCTGTTCTTTTTTATCATATTGCGGATTGTCTGAACTTTCATAAAGAAGTTTCATACCCGCTTCTTTGGCTATCTGGTCCGCAATGGCTTTCAGACTTATCTTTTCCCAGTTCCTTGATTTCTTTTGTATTCGCAAGGTGGATGTATAGGGAATAGATGTGGATTTCAAAGTGCATTTCCACGGCGGCCCGCTCACATCCACACTGTCTATTTCAAAAGTTCCACAATCCAGCATGGCATCTTTTCCGGTGTCATTCCAGTTTTTTTGTACAATGGCAACATCCACTGTCTTAGGTTCGGCCCCTTTTGTGATAACCTCTTTCGTTTCCGTAACCGTGGTGTTTACCGCTCCACCAGTAGTTATTTTGAAAACCTGGCCCGGATAAATCAAATTAGGGTTAGGAATGTTATTTTCCTGCGCAATCTGCGGGTATTTTGTTCCGCTTCCCAAATACCGTGAAGCAATGGCCCATAATGTATCACCACGCACTACCACATAATTGATAACCTCTTGTTTTGTGACCGTTTTGGTCACTGTTTGATTGCTCTTTATAACAGTGGGTTTCACATCCAGCCAACTACCGTTCACATTCCGTTCCCGGTCATCATATGTCATCTGAAAATCATCCGTGTTATCTTCTTCATTGTCGGTGTAGGATGCTGACAGAAGATGCTTCACCAGGTTTTCCGGCACATCCACATTTTTAAATTTCAGCCGCAATTCCACACGCCTTGCATCACTCAATCCAGCAGCCCCCTTTTCCATGGCGGCAACTGCATATCCACTTCGTCTTCCGCCTCTGGGATGGTCAAAACCACCCCAGCAGGGAAAACGATTGTTGCAGCGTGTTTGACGTTTGCTTTCAGCAGCTTATCCAGATGCAGGACACTTCCCATTTGTTCATAGGCTATCTTATCCCACATATCGCCGCTGATAGTTGTATACTGTTTAATCATATTGCATACGCCTTTCGTCATCCGCTTTTTTATCCATAAGGTCTTCCACCTTACGCAATAAATCATCATTGTTTCTTTGCAGCGTTTCTTCCAGGTCCTCCGGCTGGTCACCTTCAACAACCACTGTCGGATTATTATTGATTGTGACATAAGTGTTTCCGCCGCCCATCCCATACGGAACCTGTGGCGGTTCAACTTCCGTTGTTTCGTTCCGCACGCTGTTATAATAGTTCTGTAACTGATTGTTGTTTACTGTGCTTACATTCTGCACATCCTGGGCCGCCCTGGTTGCTTCCATGGCCGTTCTGGCCTGCTGCTGCCGCTGCATAATATCTTTTGTCTGCTCTGCGGTATAAACAACCCTTCCAGGGGCGTTTGTAATTAACTCCGGTCCTTCTTCACCAGCAATGAAAGTGTCTGGTGTGTTACGTGTACCTTTCGCAAATGTCGGCAGTGTTGGGATATTGATGCCTTTTCCTCCCACTCCCGGCACCCAGTCTGGAATTTTAATGCTGTTCAGCGCCGAAATGGCACCGTTAATGATGCCTATAATGCCATTGATAACGCCCTTCACTATGGATGTTAGGCCATCCCAAGCGCCTTGAAAAATATTTTTAATCCCGTTCCATGCCTGCGACCAATTTCCAGAAAATACGCCCTGTATAAACTGTATCAACCCAGAAAAAACCTGGCTTACTGACTGGATGATTGACATGATTGTTTGAAAAACAGTTCGGAATACAGAAAGCACACTGGGCAGCACGGCTTGAACCGTTGAAAGTATCTGCTGCAAAATTGGCTGTATAATGCTCCATATGGTCTGAAATACGGTCTGGACCACTGGAAGAACTGCGCTCAATACAGATGTGATGATTGAACCTAGTTCCTGTATTCCTTGTACAATGAACGGCAGGACCGTTGTTACAATAAAGTTGAACACTTCCTGCACAATCGGCAGTACATAAGTTTGTATGAACGTTATAACTTCACTGATAATCGGCATAATTCCAGCAATGAAACTGCCTATAATCGGTATAATACCCCCGATAAAATCAGCAATAGACTGGAATATTTGCATCACCACTGGCGCTGCTGCCTGTATTCCATTGATGATGCCAGGTATAACCGTGTTTACCAGCACTTGCAATACCTGTTCCACCACCGGAACCACATTTGCCGCGATAAAATTCACCAGTGTTCCTATAGTGTCTTTGACGCTGCCAACAATATTCATAAAGGTATCGAATACCGCAACGCCTTTTTCTCCGAAAATCTCCTGTATCTTGTCACGTGCAATACCGATATTTCCATCAGAAAATACATTCTTTATTGCATCCCCTACGCTGGTAATTGTCGCAACAATCTTGTCAAAGACTTCCAGGCCCTTTTCTCCGAAAATCCGCCCTACTGCTTCCCGGATTTCTTCAAAGTGGTCTTTTAATAGCTTTACAACTGTAATAACTGTGGTGATAACACCCACAATCGGAAGTATCTTACCCACAATCCCGCTGAACGGCCCCAGTAAAGAGGACCCCAGCTTTCCAAGCGGCGCAAATACTCCGCTTATTGCCTTTCCTATCGGTGCAAAATATGAGCCTATTCCAGAAAGGCTTTTTCCAATAATTGACCCTATCTTTCCAATAGGGGAAGCAGCTATAATGCTGCCGACATTTCCGAGCGCCCCACCGATAATTCCGCCTACTGCTTTAAACGGTGAAGCAATCTTCGTCAGTATGGTTGCGCCAAATCCACCCAGTTTCCCGGTAATGGCTCCCAGCGGCCCAGTAATTCCAGAAAGCAGCTTTGTTCCTATGGTTTTACCGATATTTCCTATCGGCGCAAGAATTGAACTAAATATTTTTCCAAACGATTTCCCCACGCCGCCCAGGGCGCTTCCCACGCTTGAAAAATACCCGGTTATCCCCTTTCCTGCTGCCCTTAGTTTACTTCCCAGGCCAACCCCTGCGGCACTTGCTTCTGCTGCATTTGCCCCGAAAATGGCAAATACCTTCTTCACGCCTAACACGCTGTTTTTAATTTCCAGGAAGCCCAGCTTACCCACAAGGCTTGCAACCTTCAATCCCGCCAGCGCTCCCGCCACTTTTAAAACAGTCTGCACCAGTTTAGGGTTTGCCTGCGCAAATTCGGAAACCTTCGTGACCACTCCGGCCAGCTTATCCGCAATAGTTCCGACAATAGGCAATAGGTTCTGTCCTAGAACAATTCCCAGGTTCGCAATGCTGTTCTTTGCCTTTGCCATTTTTTCTTCTGTGCTGGCTGCCACGGTATCAAATGCGGCCTGTGTTGCGCCCGCACTGTCAACCATTCCTTGAACCTGTTCATTGAAGCCATCCACGCCGTCAGAAAGCAGGGAAACGGCAGCTTTTCCGGCTTCTGCCGAACCAAACATATCATTGATGGTTTTACCGCTGTTCTGGGCCTGCTGTTGCAGAATGTCCAGGACTTCACCCAGGCTTTTCCCGCTTGCCATCAATTCTTTAAAGCTGGACCCAGTAGCCGCCCGCAATGTCTTATCAGCCGTTGTGCCGGACTTTGAAAGTTCGTTCAACATGCTGTTCATGTAGGTGGTTGTTTCGGCGGCAGCAATACCCTTGCTGGTCATTATGGCATATCCAGCGCACAACTGTTCCAGCGCCACATTATTTGCATTTGCCGTGGGTATGATTTTACCCATAACAGATGACAACTCTCCTACTGTGACTTTACCTTTGTTCTGGGTCTGCACCAGCATATCAGAAACCGTGGAAACCTTTGACGCTTCCATGCCGTATGCATTTAAGATGGTGGTCAATACATCCAGCGTTTGCGAACTCTCCGCAAATCCGGCTTTCGCCAGCTTCGTTGAATTAGCCACAAAATTGACGGCATCCCCGGTTTTCTGCCCGGCAGAAATGGCGTTATATACGTCCTCCGCTATGGCAGATGACGCAATTCCCGTGGTATTGGAAAGCTGCATGATTTCACTGGAAAGTTGTTCCAGTGGAACCGCCTTCAAATCAGCTATGGTTGCCACCTTTGCCATGGAACTTTCATACTTCATGGCTGCCTGTACTGGTCCGGCATATACAGCAGCCGCAACGGCACCGATAACGCCCACTGTTCCCAGTAATTGCGTTTTAGTGGCAGAAATACTTTCTTTTACTTTGGCCTGCTGTTCATTGATGCGCTGCAAGTTTTGCTGTGATGACTTTAAGCGGTCATAGGACCGCTGTAACCTGGTGTTTGCCCCTTCCAGGTTATCCGTGTTCACCCCAGCCGCCCGCAACTCACCTTCCAGGCCATTCAATTTTCCTGTCTGTTCTTCTATTTTGGCAGTGGTCTGTTGTATCTGGTTTTTATTCCCTTTTAACTTCTCATTCAGCCTGCTATATTCCCGGTCCGTTGCGTTCAGTTCAGTTTGAAGCCGTTTATATTCTTCAATATTCCCTTGCGTTTCGGCGGTCTGCATAGCACGTTGTAACGCTTTTTTCTTTTCGGCGGTTTCGTTCAGTTCCTTTTGCAGCCTGTCATGCTCTGCGTTCAGTTGTGTAAGTTTCGCCTTATTCTTTGAAATAGCGTCACTGGCTTTCGTGTAGCCGTCAACTTTTGACTGGATGGAATTTACCGTCTTCATGCTGTTAGACAATTTATTCTGGGTATCAATGGCCGATTTAAAAACCCCATTGAAATTTCCGCCCAGGGATGCTTGCAGCTTGAAAAGCAGTTCAAATTCCTTTTGCGACCCTGCCAAGTTCTTTCACCTCCCCTACTTCGTACCCTGGGATGCTTTTTTGTCCTCTGCCACTATTTCATTGGCGCTGTCTATCCAGCGGAACAATGCCGCAAGTGTTAGGCCCATCCAATAGGGCACGGGCGTGTGTGAAGCCCTTGCCAGTCTAAATGCCTGCTTCCTTATGAAGCCTGGCACATCTTCGGTTTTTCCTAGTTTAATGACAGCAAAAAATCCCGTGCGCTGTTCTTAATCTTCATATAATCTTTCATGGGAAGGTGTCTGATTTCATCAGATGCCACGCCCGCCGCTCTGGCCGCAAGTCTGGACTGGAAGGCACCGGAAATTTCCGGGGATAATGCATAAAGGTTCTGTGCCTGCATTTCCGCTTCGATTGCTTCCAGGTCATCACCAGTCAAGTTTTCGTAATAGAAGGTCATAGAACTGTACTGTTTCCCCATAATGGTGACAGGCTTCACGAATTTATGGGTATAATTCAAGCTGGCCTGCTTTTCCTCCTTCTTTTTGTTAAAATCCACGGTTCCGCCGGCCTGGGCCTGCTGCATTTCCATTTCCTGTTCCTCTGCTGCGTCTGCTTCCTGCATTCCTGTTGTGTTTACGTTCTTATTCTCCATTCTTCTTTCCTCCTGTAATTAGAATAGGGCAGGAAAAAACCAGCGGTTTCCCGCTGGCTTCCTGCATACTGTTTATTATTTTCCTAACGCTTTTCTGACATCTGCCAGGTAATCTTTCCCGTTGACCATATAGATGAAATTCAACGGGTCAACTTCAACCACTTTTTTCCCATCCAGATACATTGCATAATACCTTGTTGCATATTCTCCGCTTGCATCCGCCGTGGATGCAACGGCAGCTTTTCCGGGTGCAAATTTCTTCGGAAACAACTTCAAAATATGTTTCACGGAACTTGTGCTGGTCTGTGCCGTCCTGGTGTTATAATTCTGCTGCGCCACACGGCAATCAATGTTATGCACACGTGGTTCATTCAACTTTACTGCCGCTGCTGTCACGGTTCGGAATGTCAACGTGGTTGTCATTGCTTCCAGATGACCAATCACCACGGCTTCCACATTTCCCGCAATCCCAGCCCCGTTGATTTCTTCCGCCAGGTTTGAGATTTCCGGGAAAGTCACTTCTGCCATTCCTAAATACTCCGTTGCGTCTTCATACAACGCAAAATTCACAATAAGTTCATCAATTTTTCCCATCTTTTTTCCTCCTTATGCTGCTAACAGTGAAGTCAGGTAGGAAACATCATATTCAATGACAAATTCCATTTCCTGTAATGGTGAAGGCGGCGTAATAAAGATGTGGAATTTTACCCTCCCGGCCATCAAAGCCGTTAAAGAGTTTTCTTCCTCTCTCATTTCTACACGCCCGCCCAGTATTCTTTCTTCTGCCGTCAGCCCGTTCAGCCAGTCATTTACCCCCTGCAAAATGGCATCTAAAAGCCGTCTAACCATTTTTCTGTCTGTGTGTGACCAGTAGGAAAGAATTGCTGTCTTTCCCACCCACTTGAACATGCGGTTGATACAATAGAAATATTCTACCGGGTCCGTGCTGCTGGGGAAAGCTGCGGTATAGTTCCCCCAGCTTACAAAGCCATTGAAGAAATTCAGCACCGTTACAATGCCATTGTCATTCAAATAGCTTCCCTTTTCCGGGTCCAGCAGCACTTCCGTTTTATCTGCCAGGCAAGCGCCATCCGCCTGCAAACTCTTATTTGATGCGCTTTCGCATGGTGTACCCCCGCCCAGGTCTTCTTTGCTGTCTGTTTCTGTCATGCTCCCCGCAAGCTGTGTGGAAAGATTAAACACTTTTTCCCCCAGCTTCACTTTGGGCCAGCAGACAATTTCATTGTCTTTTGTGAAATTTCTCTTTTTCTTCCAGTTCGGCGCTTCTGTGTACCACTTCACGCCATCTTCCCCGGCGCTGTCAATGTCCAATATTGCCATGGCTTCAAATACAGCGTTGATGTTCTCCGCTTTGGCAGACATAACCGCCGCCACCTCTGCATCATGTGACCAATTCGGACACAAAATAATATCCGGCACAATCGTATACTTCGGGAAAACACTGTCAATCAATTCCAGCCCGGTTGTTTTATGTGTGCTTACACTATAACCCCCGATAATATCATCATTCTGCACCTGTGCCGGGTCAATCTGGTTATATGATATAGCCACTTTACCCGCTGTTGCTTCCACAAATTCCACAATGCAATTCGTGTCCGTGTAGAACACTTCAAAATCCGTTCCAGCTTCTTTCCCCGTCACTTTTACGCTGTCTGCTATTGCTTCCAGCGGCAAAATCACCTGGTTATCCGCCGTTACATCAAGCTGTTTTTCTCCCACCTCTGCTTTATGTTTTTTGGGGTCCAATACGTTCACCAGGAAGACAGGCCCCACTTTATAAAGTATGAAGGCCGTGTAAATTTCTTCACAAAGGCTGTATTTTTTCCAGTCATCAGAATACCCAAGCTGCTGCACTGCTTCTTCATAGGTGTTTGCCATGATGACTTCATTTACTTTTCCGCCCACCATATGTACAGGGGCCGTTCCTACAACAAAGTGAACGCCGCTTTCCACTGTGGCAGGCGTGGAAACGCTTGTGCTTTTCCTTGACGCTGTAACGCCATGTGTAATAGATGCCATTCCTTATTCCTCCTTAAATTCTTTTTCCATGCCGGATGCAATGTCCGCATACCATTTATTCATAATGTTTCCAGCAGTTCCAGCTTTTCTTTTGGCTTCTGCCAACTTTCTGACCGGAACCAGCATTTTTTCCGCCAGCGGATATTTTTCCAGAACCTTTTTAAGTTCTTCTTTTATCTCTTTTTCAGTTCCTTCAAAAATGCTGTTCTGCTTCAACTTCCCATTCGGCAATGTCGGCCCAACATACACCAGTTTCACCACTTCTTCCAGCGCTGTATTTGCCGTTTCTATGGCTTTTTCTGTTTCACTGGTAGTATTTTCCGCCTTGCTTGTTTTTGCGGCTCCTGCCGCCGTTTTCGTGCTTACTGTAGCCATATTTCTTCAACCTCCTGTTTAATTGTTGGCATTGACCAGTTTGTCATCATTTCCCCAATATAGTACGGGTCCTTATTCTCCGGGTAAATGATGTATTCCAGCGGGTCAGTCAAAACAAATTGTTTCGCCAGGACCCCTGTTTTTTTCAGTTCGCTTCTAATTCGTGTAATCACGTTCAGAACATCATATGCGCCCACCCCTCCATCTTCGGAATACGTGGCAACTATGATGCGAACCTGGCACGTGCTTTCCTCCGGCTCCCGTTCCTTTTTGTCATCCTTTCCCGTCAGAACTTGCAGAAGGATATATGGAACCTTCTGTATTCCATCATCTTTTTTCGGAAGCTGCATTTTGTACACATGCGGCGGGCGTTCCTTATTTTCCTTACTGTTCCGGTCCACACGCACTTGCAGCACAATATTTTTTGTAACTTCTTCGACAAATTCCGCCAGGCGGTCCAATAAAATAACAGGTGTCATCTTCCTAACCTCCGTACTGGCTCAAAAGCCGTTCAATTTCATGGTCCAGGCGTTCTTCCACAAGCTGTTGTGCCTGCTGCTCCACTTCTGTGATAACGCCTTCATTGCCCACCATCTGTGCTGCGGATAACGCCATAAATTCTTCTATCGGCAGCCTGGGCCTTCCTGTTCTCTCAAACACTCCCAGATGCCCACTTCCCATGCCTGCAATGAAAGCGTCTTCAAAGGCAGTTCCGCCGCCCTTCATAACTGCTGCCCTTACCGTCTTCCCGGTTCCTGGTTGTTTCGGTGTAACCTTGAACTTGTATAACGGTATCTTGCAGCCAGAAAAAGAAACAAAGCCAGCCAGGTTTCCCGTGCTGGCCTTCTGCATCTTTGTGTTTGTTGCTGCGGATAATGCGCTGCTTTGAACTGCATATACACGCTTTACATTCTGCATGGCCGTTGTTTTCACCCTGGAAAGTCCACGGTTCATTGCGTTTGACAGCGCCCGTTCTGCTCCTTTAGGCACTCCGGCCAGCACGGCTTGCACACGTTCAATGGTTTCAGATGTTATTTCAATCATTCTTCCAGCGCCCCCAGTTCCAGAATAATTTCCCCGTCCTCATGGTCTGCTTTGTTGATTGTATATACCTTCATAGCGCCTGCCACCTCAACTTCCAGTTCTCTATTTCTCTTAGGTATAAACCCCAAATCACTGAAAGCAATATAGGCCAGCACTTCCACACTGTTGATGCCTTGTGCATGGTCTGCATCCGGCTTCTGGCGTTCCACCGCTGCTTCATGGTCAAAGATAACGGGCACGGTATATTGTTCCCCTTCATACCATAAGTTTGTTACCGTTGCAAATTCACTGGTATTATTGAAAACGGCCATATCCTTTGCAATCTGTGCTTTGAAGTCCATCACATTACCTTTGCCACAAACCAGCTATCTACTTCATGCGGCACCGGAATTGGGGCTGACAGCATGGAAAGAAAACGTCTGTCCGGGCGTTTCTTAATGAATGTGTCCGGCAGATATTTACCCTCTGCGGTCACAAATTCTTCCGTCTTCTGGTTCAGAATGGTAATGGCACCGTAATACATGGAATACTGGGCGGAAGTGCTTGCCATTACAAGTGTTCCATCTGGAACCATTGGTTTATCCTCCGGCTTTGTCGGGTCTGTGAAGTCATCCAGATACCATTCATTGTACTTGTAAAGGTCCAGGCCCAGTTCATGTATGGTTCCGAGATAGGTTGTGTTGTTTTCCTTCTGTGTCGGCTTAATCACTGCCAATTCGTAATTCTTCACATCCAGCATGGCCTGGATTTCTTTATCTTTGATGAACTCCGTTGCCACATCAGATGCCATGATGCACACATTGCAGTTAGTGAAGCCCGTCTTCTGTACATGTTCATGCCAGCGTTTTAAATCCTCATATTTTGTCTGGGCCGTTCCGCCTTTCCACTTCTTCTTTGCATCTGTGCTTATGTCTTCCCGGTTCGTAAACCCAAAATCAATCACATCATGTACGCCCTTTCCGACAACTTCAACCTTGCCTGTCAACATGGTCTGGGCGCACATCCATTCTTCACGGCGGGTAATCATTTCCCGCAATTCTTTGAAGTCCTCTGCCATCTTAATGACAGCCCTTTGTGCCGGGGTCCTGCCGGAATACGGATTTTCCCCCGCCTGCCGTTTCAAAATGTCATCAATCGTGGTAATTTTATCCGGCGCAATAAGCGGCGGTGTGTACGTTTCTGTATGGTAACCCGTGTTCGGCACAATCTGCCCACCCACAATACGGCTGACAAATGGGGCCATCTTTCTTGACCCTTTCTTGTAATCCACATCCACTTTCTCTGTCACAAATGTTTTTTCATGCGAGAAGAAAGTGCTTCTGAAAAATGTATGGACTGGCGGAAGTTTGTTGATAACTCCCATCATGGTGCGTGGTTCGTAAATACTTACTGTGTTAGGCATTTTCGTTTTCCTCCCTTATCTTAAAAAAATAGACAGCTTTCTCAAAGCTGCCTTTGCTGTTGCTTCTTCAATATCATTCATTCCGATTGCATCTGTAAAAAACTCACCCGTCATGTAATACACAACCGGGTCATTTTTAGCTGCTGCCGTGGCCGCAATCCCCACCACTGTATCAATTCCGGCTGTAGTGGCCCGCTTCACGTTACCCGTTGCGGCATCCAGCATGATAATATCCCACTGGTTCACTGCTTCCCCTGCGGTTCCTGTATCTGTCAACATGGGGAACTCTCCCGCAAATACCATTTTCGGTGAATATTCACCCAGTCTTTCAACTAAATCTGCCATGTCCTTACCTCCTTCTTTCGCTTATAATACTTCGGCAATGGCTTTGTCGAAAATATTCATGGTTTCCCCGCCTTTTTCGCTGGCTGTAGGAACCACGCCTGCCGCTGCTTTGGCATCTTCTTCCCGGCCATCCAGGAAGGCGGCCTTTGCCTGTCGTTCTGCTGCTGTAATTTTCAGTGCAAAATCTCCGGCATTGATGGGATTTTCAAACATTGCATCTTTTGCAACGTCTTCATACCCATCAAGAGTGCTGTCCATAATTCCTTTTATGCGCTCCCGCTCATTCTTTGCTGCTGCATCCTTGATGCTGTTCACCAAATCCGGGTATGCTGCTGCAAGCGCTTCCGCCGTTGTGATAGTGTTTTTCGGTTCCATGGTTTCTTCCTCCTTTGGTTTTTCCATATTATTTTTTGGACCACCCGGATTTTTCGGGCCGTCAAATATTGCTATTGGCAATGTCTTGTAGGCAGACACATCCAGGGCCACGGAATTGACAATGACTTTCTTTGAATTTTCCACAACTGCTTTGGCATCTTCAAACATCAATTCATCACAAAATCCATTCCCCACGGCATCATCACCAGTCCACCACTTTTCTTCCGCCATAAGGTCCGCAATTTCCTTTTCATCTTTTCCGGTTTTCATAGCGTAAGTATTGACAATACTCTGTTTGATAACTTCCAGTTCATCCGCCATTTTTCGGAAGTCCTCTGCCTGGAATGTATCCCACACTGTCATTGCCGGGTCATGTATCATAAACACGCCATTCCTGGCAATCTTGATGTTATCCCCGGCCATGGCAATGATTGTGGCAGCGGATGCCGCCCACCCATCAATCTTTACCGTGATTTTTGCCTGGTGGTCACGCAACCTGGTATAGATAGCATTTGCGGCAAACACATCACCGCCGCCGCTGTTGATACGCACCACAATTTCCGTGGCATCCCCCAGGTCCGCCAACTCCCTATTGAACTGGGCCGGGGTAACCCTGTCTTCCCACCAACTTTGTGCGCTGCTGATAGCGCCGTATAAAAGCAATTCTGGCGGGCTTGTTGCTGTTCCCGGTATAAAGTTCCAGAACTTATTTTCCATTGAACTGCTGGCCTTCTGGCTGCCCTGTGCTGCTGTTGGCAATCTCCTTCACCTCTTTCATTTTCAATTCTTCCTGTTTTAACTGGTCAATATTGGCATAGTAGTCTGTTCCTGTCATTTCCATGGTTTCACCTTGCCTTGTGGAAAATCCGTTGTTGACCCTTGTAACCGCTGCATTGACTTCCTGCACCGGATTAAGGATGCCCCTGGCCGGGCCGTTCCACTCCGCCTTGCAGTATGCCTTCCGGCGTAATGGGTCAGAAAAGAAACCTGGTGCCTTTATCCTTCCTTTTGCCACCGCTTCTGCCATCCATTCTTCATAGATAGACTGGCAAAAATCCCTGGATAACCATTCCCGGTACATTTTAAACATCTTCCAGGCTTCTTCTAATGCGCCACGGCTGGCGGAATAGCTGCTGTTGAAGCATTTCAGCAGTAGTTCATATGGTATTTCAAGCGCCGCCCCTATCTGCCTGCATATGGCTTCCACAAACCCGCTGAAATTTGCGTTTGGCCGCCCTGGCGTGGATGTATTTGCCTTTTCCCCTTCGTTCAAGTCAATCACGGAACCTGGGGCCAGTTCGATTGTATTATCATCCTCACTGTCCACCTGTTCTTCTTCGTCAATGCCGGAACCAATAGGAACCCCGTCACCTGGCCCCTCTTTTTCAATGAAGACTGTGAAAAGGCCGTTGACCACTGCTGCCACCAGTTCTGCATCCGTATAACGCCCCAGTTGTTTCAGCGCTTCAATGACCGGGGCCAGGAACGGAACGCCCCTGCGCTGGTCAATCCTTTCCCGGTTCATAATATGGATGACGTTACGGCGGCCTGTCTTTTCCCCATATGCCGGAACCCTTACCCACTCCATAGGTTCATTGGCATAAGATAACGGATGATGTTTCGAAAAGTGATACGCAATCACTTCCCCATCTTCATCCGTTTCCACTCCACCAATTATTTTATTGTTAAGGGTGTCATATCCCCCAGGGCTTGAAAGTCTGTCCGCTTCTACCAACTGCACCCGCAAGTCATATGGCTGGTTTTTTCTGGCCTTTGTCGGCAGCAATGCCAGGCAATCACCAGAAGTAAGCCAGGACAAAAAGGCAAGCTGCTGCAATTCATAAAAATTATCAATGCGGGCCATATCGCAATCCGGGCTGTCGGCCCACAATCCCCATTCCCGTTCAATCTGTCTTTCCAGTGTATGTGCTTTTTCCGGTTCCAGGCCCAGCACTTCCCTGTCAAGTGTTGGTTTCAACCGCAACCCACGGCCCACCACATTTGTGCGCATAGTTTTAACGGCACCAGTTGCAAGCGGCACCCCCATATATAAATCCCTGGACCGCTCCCGCAATATGTCCAGATTGTCTTGTATGTCCTCACGGGCGGAACCACCATGGGAAAGCCATCCGGCCAGTGATTTCTTGTGAAGGCTTGCCCCATAATTTCCATAACCGCTGTTCAGTATTTCCATACGCCGCCTTGCTTCTGTCCGTTTCAACGCTGCCTGCGGGGCCACGGCTTCCACAACTCCATCAAACGCCCTTGAAAATATCCCCATCCGTTCACCTCCTTCGGGCATAAAAATAGCGCTCCGCATAATACGGAACGCCTTATCCTATTTCCACGCTACTAAAATACCACATTTTTCCGGGCAATGGCGGGCAATCTTTTTTTACTGGGATGATTATTGATTTTCTTTTAGATGTGTGCTATATTAGAGAAAAGGGAAAGCCACTAGCGGCTCACCCTCACAATGTATTAGCTTTAATTACTTAAAGCCGTCACATGGTCAGATGTGGCGGCTATTTTCTTTTGTCCTTGAAAATCTGATAAACCAGACCAACAAGGGCAACAATGAATATACAAAATTGGAATAAATCCGCATATGTAACCATTGGGCAACCCTCCTTTCTTTCGTCTGGAAGGCTGCTGCCCTCCGTGAAAGAGGGTGTGCCGCCAAGTGCTGTGGCTTTCCCAGGGGTTTCCCCCGGCCTTTATCATACCATATTTTCTGATTTTTTCAACATAATTCTACAAATCACGTGGTACAATCCTGTATGTCCGGTTTCTTCCCTTCCGGTTTGCAGCATTTTGAAGGACATTCACTTTTCCCTGCCAGTATTCAATCTGTTTTCTGATTTCTGACAGGTTCGCCCGTGTTAGGGTCCTGCTGCCTATTGTATAGCTTTGGTTTGTTGTCACGGCCAGTTCTGCTTCCAGCCAGGCATCCAGATGCTTTTCTGCTATTTCCAGTGTTATTCCTGTCATATTATACTTTTATACCTCCACTTCTCCTTCTTCCCCTTCTGGCCTTAGTGGCCTGCTGGGTGTTTACTGTTTCCTGTTTCTCAACTTTTTTCAGCGGTACGCCCAGAATTTCAATGGCGGCAGATGCATAATTCCGGCAGTCCAGGGCTTCATTTCTCTTGTGTTCATAGTCTTTTATTCTCCATTCAAAGAATGGGCGGCCCTTTTTATATACCAGGACTTGTTTTTCTGCTGTTAATCCCTTGAAATAGGTTTCATTATAGCCTTTTTCTTCTTCCTTCGGAAAATGACAATATCCCGGCCCTTCTTCCACCACCTTCAAACGTTGCAATAACAGTGATTTACCCGTGTCCACCCCCAGGGTGAACAAATACGCCTGCTCCCGGTTGTTTTTTGTCGGCTTCTGGATGTAAGCCGCTGCGCTGTCATTGCTGCCCTTTATGGCAAATATACGGCGGTTAAAACGTGGCTTGCAATACTTGTATACCTCATTTGTCCGGTGTCCGCCGCTGTCAATGCATGTACAGGCAATCTTCATTTTACTTCCATCCGGCTTGTGGAATGTCTGCATCAAAAATGTGTCCAAATCGGTCCATACCTGTTTCAGCTTCGTATTTCCGTAAAGCACGGCATATTTTATGCCCCAGCTTTCAAACTCTGGCCCCCATCCGACCACCTCTATTTCCAGTCTGTCATCCTGTGTGTCCACTCCTGCTGTCAAGTACATAACTTCTGGCGGCACTTCACTGTTGTAACGCTCCCGGCGCTTCATCAGTTCTTCATCCTCTACCTGTTCGCCTTCTTCTTCCCACGTTTGGCCCATCTTTGTATTAGTCCAGGCTTTCAGCGGTTCAATATTTCCTTTTTTCTTTTCATCATTTGCCAGAAGAAACTTTTCAACAATATCTTGCCACTTTGCAAGCGTGGACCCCAGGGCGTTCAGATGGAACCCTTTTATTGGGTTTTCCGGGTCCTCATGGATGTACTTGCCTTCTGAAAATTTCCGTTTCCATACTGCTTCTGGTGATATGGTTCCACATTCCCGGCAGGCGTAATGGATAACTGTCAAATCATCCCTATCAAACACAATGTTGCCCCATTCCAGCGGTTGCAGCGCCCCACACTCCGGGCATGGCACATTCCATTCCCCACGTGAACTGTGAAGATATTCTATTTCTATCCTGGAAGCGTCTTTGATTGTCGGTGTTGACACATATACTTCTTTACTATTCCAGAATGTTGTCAACCTTTCGGATGCCAGGAAAAGCGGGTCACCTTCGCTTCCTGCCGTGGCCGGGTATCGGTCCACTTCATCTGCCAGCAGAATTTGAATGGGCCTGGATGCCAGGGAAGAAGGGCTGTTTGCGCCTACCATAGTGATGTGCCCGCCTGGGAATATCTTCTGCAATATGGTATTCCCACTATTCCTTGCCCTGTCATTCACCAGGCCGGACAATATCGGTGTATCTTGCAGCATTTTAGAAAGACGGTCCTTTGAAAACGCTTCCGCCATCTGGATTGTTGGCTGCATCACCAGGACCGGGGCCGGGTCATAATGCATGAAATAACCGATTGTGTTTAAAATCGGCCCTTCCGTCTTCCCTATCTGTGCGGATGACATGACCACAACTTTTTTTATCTTAATATCTGATATGGCATTCATCATTTCCCTTTGATGCGGGGCCTTTTCTGTCCGCCATCTTCCAGGTTCGGCGGAAGCTCCCTGGGATAATTGTCTGTATGCATCCGCCCAGTCAGACATATTCATTTCTGGCGGCGGTTTCAGCCTGGCAAATATGCGTCTGAAAACCTTATTCGCCTGCTGGTCCATCTTCTTCCGCCCCCTCCCCAAATGTCTTGTCAAAGTCCGCCAGTTCTTCCAGGGCTTCATCCGTGGCCTTTTTCAAAATCATAAATATTTCCGCCTGGTCCGTTTCTGTTGCTAATGTTGGGCTTAATTTCACGGGCAGAGAACGCAACTTTGACCGGAAACGTAATAACATGTCAGTCATAACCTGTTCCACATCCTCTGCCCTCAAAACCTCCCGCCGCTGCATTTCCAGTTCCAGTTCTTCTTTTTCCCTTTTGGCCTTCACCAGCCTGGCCCGCTCCGTGTTGTAATCAATGTCAAGTTCGTTGTCCGTGCCATCCTTACGCAAATAATGAATATATCTATGCAGGGTGTCCAAAAGATTGTAAAGCCCCGGCCTGGCTTCCTCTATGATTTTTTTATCACGCAACTGCCGCACCCGGCGTTCCGTCAAGTCCAGCCACCTTGCGATTGCAGCGCTTGTATATAGCTTCATTTCTTTTTGCACACCCCCCTTTTTTATCCGGCCCGCAAACCGGAAGCGAAAAAATATTATTCATAAATAGCCAGGCTTTGGGCGTCTTCGTACCCGCACTTCTTTCCGGCGCTGAAAGAACCTACTTTCATTCTGGAATATCCGGGGTCATATCATCTGTTCCGCTATCTTCTGGGTCATCAAAATCAAATTCGCCTGTCACCTTCTGTTTTGCAAGCTGATATTTCTTTTCTTCCAGCTTCAAGCGTCTGTCTTCCATCTCATACGCCTTCATGCTGTCCAGCAGCTTGATGATGCGGCCATTCAGTCTGTTCAGTTCTCCTTCCACCTTCATGGTCCTATCAAACGGGCTGGCTTTAATGATGGTCTTCATTGCCGTCTTGAACTTCTCTTTGCTCTGGCCTTCTGGGTCTGCCGCCTGGCCTGCATCCACTCCCATAGCGTCTTCCTGCTCTATATCCTCCACCGTCTTAGGTACTATCATGTGTACCACTTTATCCGGGTAATATCGTCCCTCTGCATCTGCTACCTTGTATTCTTCTAACAATCCATTCAGATAGGCTTCACGCACTAGCAGTTGTTGCAATTCAGCCATCATTCTTGCCAGGCTATCCCCCTGCCTTAACTGCCTTATCTCCTGGGCCTTTTCTGGTTCTATATCCTCATACCCTGGCTGCACATACGCCCCATGTGTCACGGCATTTCTATTGCCCTCTTTGGCCGGGGTTTTCCCGGCAGCATTTTTATTACCACGCTGCCCCCCTTTTTTCCTTGGCTTATTTTTCAGACATTCTTCCCACTTGTCTTCACTTTTCCATTTCCTTATCCTGGCTTCTGGCACGCCTGCTGCCATTGCCAGTTCCTTCGTGCTAATATCCCCATCACTATCCAGGTATTGTTGTAATGCCTGGTCACGCTCTGGCTTCCTGGGCCTTCCCATCCTGTCACCGCCTTTCGTTTGTTTTCTATTTTCCGGCTTCTGGCTTTTCGGAACTCAAAAAAATAATAGGCTTTGAAATTTTTGGTTTCAAAGCCTATTACATAGGGGCTGACTTCAAAGGCGTTTCTTCCACCTCTTGTTTCAACCCATATTATACCAGAAAAAACGGGCAATAGCGGGCAATCTTTTCATGCCGTCAGTTGATAATTCACTATCACTGAATTGCCGCTGAATTTTGGGGCCAGGCTTTTCAAAGCTGTGTTCCTTATGTTCTTGCACTGTCTTTCACTGTAATGGTTCCGTACCGCTACTTGTTCCCATTTCAGACCGTAAAGGTAAAAATCAATCACAATACTTTTCTGCTTAAATTCCAGGCACGAAACTTCCTTCAAAATCTCTGCTTTCAGCCTATGAAGTTCGCTGATTTTCTCCCGGTATGATGCAATTTCAGCGCTTAATCCATCCGGCAGATTTAATGCAATGTTTTCCGTGACACGTGAAATATTGTTCTGCGCCTTCGGCATCCCGTCAATAGGTATCGCCCCCAATGAACTGTACTGTTCTTCCAGGTCATCCGCTATGCACTTGTTTATCTTTATTTCATTGTCAATGTTCCGGTAATACATAAGGATTTTTATTACCTTACCTTTGGTCATTTCAGTTGCCGCCATTTTCGTTCCCTCCATAATCGGTTTATGGTGGACCGCTGCCCTTTGAAGTCTTGTAAGTTCATAGTTGCCGCCCCTTGCAGCTATGAACTTCGCATTTAACTCAATTCTTTTTCCCACTTCGTTCATTCACTTCTTCAAATATTGATATTTGTCTTTTAATGCTTTTTAATACTGCATTTGGTAAACTTTCCATAGGAACGGTATATTTAATAATTGTATCTTCATCCCAGTTCACCCATTTATCATAATGTCTTCCGTGTTGTTTTCCGTTTTGCTCAAACAAGTTTGCATAATAGGCGTTTTTTGAAGGATTATATTCTAATAACAACGCATATAAAATTTTCTCTTTTATTTTCCCGCCATATATGTATGGATATGTGTACTTGCAAACTAATGGTAATTTACTCATACGCTTCCTTTCTCCCTCCCGCTTCTTCCTGCTTTTGGCTTTCAAAAATGGTGAGTACAGTTATTTTCCCATTATCCGCCAGTTTATCCGTTACCCCCTGTCCTATCCCTCTGCCCAGCCCGTAACATGCCGTTATGATGATAATTGACCACCACAACGCTTTTACAATGGCCTTTCCAGCTTTCTTTGAAGAAACCCAGGCAGCTTTTGCCGCCCGGTTCCTTTTTCTCTTTCTGATTGCTTCCTGGCACTCCGGGTCCTCCCGGTTCCACTCTTTCCCTTCCACTTCTTTCCCTCCTTAACTGCTATATCTCAATACTTTAATCCCTGCAATGCAGAAACCTTCCACAAGCCCAGAATGTTCATTTACCATGTACGTGATTTCTGCATCTATAACCCCACCAGTAAATTCACCGCCTTTATACTCCTGCATATTCAGTTCATCTCCAACCTTGTACCCGTCATCCTTCAGCAGAAGAAAAGTTTGAATGTTTTGTGTAACATCATCCCACTGGGATGCAGGAAAGCGGATGACATGTATTTTCGGTTTTCTTTCTCCCGGAAGCTGCTGCATACGTTCTTCATCCTGCTTCCGCTGCAACTCTTTCTTCGTTTCCCTGTCAATGCGGTCCTGTTCTTCCGAATACCTTTGTTCCTCTGTCTTCTCTGCTTCTGCCTTATTCACATATGTGTCACATTCCTTCACGGTTCCTGTCTTCACATGGCATGTGCTGTAATGCAGGCATGAATAACACAAAGAATTGATATATTCCGGCTTTGGTTCAAATTCTTCCTGTTCCTCTGCCGTGTCTTCCTCCGGCTGGTTCATATGGCCTTCCAGCGGGTCTTTCTCTGGCTCCTGGTCATCTTCCTGGCCTTGTTCCTCTGCCTTGTCTTCCTGGGCTTCCTGCTGCCATTCCTGCCATTCTATCTGCCCCTGTATCTGCTTTGCAGCGTCTTCTAACTCTTTCAGCTTTTTCACATCCGGCAGCGTCAAAGCACCGTTTCCCTGTAATATCAAAAACGCCTGCTGCTGGTATTCCTTTGACAACCCAGCGACTTCATTTGCCACTGAAACATTGATATTTTTTGCTTTAAATTCTTCCATCAGTTCCGGGCAGAGGTTGTTTTTAATATTCTTGTATCTGCCCATCTGGGCTTCCTTTAGCTTCCCGCCAGTCATATCCCGTAATATGGTTCTGGTCCGCCCCGTTACCTTGATAATTTTCCTTAGTTCTTCAATCAACGCTTCCTGCTGCAACGCTTCTTCCATCTTTTCCCAGTCCGATTTATCACGGAAGGAATTTGCCATAATGAGTGTAAGACGTTCCAGGATGGTATCAAGTTCGTTTTCCTCTTTTCCTCCTGCATCTGCACCGTTCAGAATGGTTGCTGCGCCGTCCTCCTGCTCATTCTTGATGACACACGGAACATATCTAAACTGTTCCATCCCTTTTTCCACCAGCGCCATGCAGGCCAGGCGGCGGCGGTGCCCCGCCTTTATCCTGTACCCTCCTTCGCATGGTATCACCAGAAGTGGTTGCAGCACTCCCAGCAATGCTATGGTAAACATTAAGCCTTCTAATTCTTCCGTACTGTAAAAGTTATCTTCGGATGGTATAAGTTCAAATGCATCCAGCGTGATAATGTCCATCTTCTCTGCATACTCTGGCTGCTGCATCTGGTCTTCCTGCTGCTTAGAACGCTGGTTTAATAACTCCTTTAAATCAAATGCGCTGCGGGTTTTCCCCATGGTTTTTTCCTCCTTTCATGTGCCCAATTCGGTCACATAATCCCCAACATTTCCAGATATTCTTTTACTGCTTTTAGATAATCCATTGACGCTGCGGAACGCCTTGAATAGAGGAAAACAGGTTCACGGTTGAATGTGCTTTCAGAAACCTTCTTTGAAACCCGTATGTGACTATCAAATACCGGATATTCCCCGACCCGCAATAATTCTTCCCCCTGCACATGTGCTTCGTTCTGCCCGTCAAATTTTGTTACCAGGCAGCCACGGAATGTTAAGTGTTCGTTTAGGTCTTCTTTGACGTTCTCCACCTGCTCCACCAATTCCGGCAGCCCTTCCGTGGTATTGTCATCAATTTCCAGCGGCACAATAACGTCATCAGATGCCACCAGTGCATTGATTGTTGAAATGTTAATGTCCGGTGCATTGTCAATGATGCAGAAGTCATATTCCCCGGCCACGGATGCCAGGGCCTTTTCAAGTCTGTTCTGCTGCGGTCTTTGCTGGTCTAGCATAACTTCCAGGTTTGCTTTCAGCAGCTTCATATTTGCCGTGATTATATCCAGGTTTTCATATTCCGTCTTCTGAATAAGCCTTTTCATATCCGCCTTTCGGCTCAACATGATTTCTTCAATACCTTTTCGGTCCGTGCTTCTCCGGCGCAACTGCCTGGAAGCGTCACCCTGTTTGTCATTGTCCACCAGCAACACCCGGTAACCAAATACCACGGCCAGGATATATGCAAACACAACGCTGGTGATGGTCTTTGCCACCCCACCTTTTAAATTGATGATGCTCAATATCCGCATTTTCTTTTCACTCATATGTACCACCTTTCTGCCTTCGTTCCTCCGGGGCGGGTAATTATCAAAATCCTAATGTTAAACCACACGTTTGCGCCAAGACGCTCCATACTCCAATGACTTACCAGTGTACCGCACAAAATCACGTTCTATGTATCTCCTATTTTCTGGGGTATCATGCAAGTTATAGCCACTTTTATCATCACCTAAAAACAAATCGCCATCGTCATTTATTCCCGCTTCTGTTCCTGTATCTTCATCCCTATACAAAATGGTCATAGTAATTTCCCTTTCCTCCGGTTTCCCGAAAAATCCTAATTAGGTTTACAAATACGCTGCTTTCGGTTCTTTCAATCCATCTTTATCCTTTATGAAAGCCTGCCTGCTGTCCAATTCATCAATGGTTCCTTTTACTGCCTGCCATGCGCCGCAAATGTCTAAATATTTGAAAATCAAGTTTCCTACTTCCCGCATAAGCCACACAAAATCTTTCTTTGCAAGCCGTTCAAGCGCATTTATCCGCTTTTCCCGCTCTCTTTCTTCGTCTCCGAAATTATCTTCCCTGTACAGAAGACTTGACAGGTCCGTTTCTGTTAGGGTCATAGCTACCGTATTAAACCAAAAAGCAGCGTTTTCAATTTCTTCGTCTTCATCCGGTTTTTTTCTGGTCCTGTAAGGTATTCCGCTAACGCTGATTTTATTTTTTACTTCCATAATGTCGCAATACAAATCCCCTGCTGCGTTCGCCAGTTCCGTCAATAATTCGTCATAATATCCGGCGTATTCACTGTTGCGGAAGCACTTATTTCCCTGCCCTTCCATGATTTCATCCACCATTTCTATGATTGACCACCAATCCAATGCCTTATAAAGCCCCACTTTTCTTCCTCCTGCCCGTCTGGCCGCTGGCCCAGCCTGTAATCTATTGAAAATCGTCAGCGTGTTCATGCCACCATTCATTGTATGTCATATCTGCAATAACTTCTTTGTAGCTGTCTGAATGTGTTAAGCAGGAAGCGCCCCACGTTTGTTTCTCCCCATACCTGGCGGACCATTCAAATTTCTTCGTCAGTTCGTCAAATTCTTTTTCTCTACGTTCCCTATACTCCGAAAGCATTTTCACAACCGTTTTATCTCTGAATATCTGGTGCATGGTATCTGCTAAATGCTGCTTTATATGACTGTTTAAATCCCTGGCATAGTATGCCAAATCTGAAACAAAAATTTTAAATGCTTCATCACGGTATATGGCTTCTGTAATCTCCCTGTATTCTGCTTCAATACCGTTCATATCCTTTTCTTTGTAAAACTCTGCTATGTCCTGTTTGGTCTGAAACTTGTCACTGTTCATGTAGACAAATTCTATTCTTTCATAGCACTTTGGGTCAGTGTCAATTCCCACCAGTTTATCAAACTCTTTTTTCTCCATCCTTCTACCTCCGTTTATTCTGTGTTCCTTTGATGATTTCATTATATACTTGCGCAAGTATATTTGCAACTGGCAGAATAACCAATCTTACGCAAGTATATTTGTGAAATATGTATACTTGCGTAAGTATATTTTTAAAACTCTATATGGGTGTACTTTCCATTTCCATCCAGTTCATACATGAACTGCACTGTTCCAGACTTTACATAGTGAACCGCCGCAATATCTGTGATGGTGTGTTCCTTCGGTCCTTCAAAGACAAATAACCTTCCCTGCGGAATGTTCCCCGCTGCCATCCTGCTGCCATCAACTAAAATCACTTTATCACCGATTTCCACCGGGCATACTGCTTCAAATCTTGCTTCTTTCATTCTTCGTCTTCCTCCATTCCCATTTTTTCTTTATTTCCCTGTCGAATTACCCATGCAACTTCCCTGGCAACTATCAGCACCAGAAGAGCAACCCCCAGTGCAACGCCTAACAAAACTATCATTGCCAGTGCTTTAATGAACCACCATATTGCTGCTGCCAGCATTCCCAGCACTTCCATTCCCTTCACGCTCCTTCCTCTGCTCTATTCTCTCTTTGATGCAGCTTGCATCCGCCACGTGTGGTGCTAACTGGTTTATTAGCTTCATCCGCTGCACAATCGGGCTTTCTGGTCTGGCCTGCTGCCGCTGCATTTTCGGCCTGTACTTCCTATGGTTTTTCTTTTTTGCCATCAAGTCCACCCCAGCTTCCTTCCCTTATATCTTTTAATCATTGGAAGGGCGTTTCTTCTGCGCCAGTTATTGCAGCCGTATGTATTCAGCCACCACGACAAATACCACAATGGAACCATTATTCCTGCGTTCATCATTTCACTGGGTCTTCTTCCGTCCACTGCTGCATCCAGATAGTATTCATCTTCTTTTATGATGCTTGCGACTTTTCTTTGCTGCCCGCCTACGCCTGCGGCGCTGGTAACCTTCTTCCTTCGCCTGGTTGATTGCCTTTTGCACTTCCTCATGGTCAATGTCGTTTTCCTCCTCCTGTAATACTTCCAGCACTTCCGCCGCATCCAGCGGAAGTGTGAACACGCACCCTGGGTCATATGTTTCCGCCTTCCAATCTTCCACAAATTTCTCATAGTCTTTCAGATATGCAGGAAACGGGTTGAACTGCTCTGCATGATATATGGCCTTCATTACCCTTTCATCATCTTCCGGCTTCCAGTTATACAGATGCCATGCGCTATGCCCATCATACGCCCATAACGACAAATACAGTTCCAGGCCGTCAAATAGGTCATAGCTTTCTTTCATGTGTTTAAACTGGTTCCAGGTGAAGCCCTGGCCCTTTAATTCATCCCGTATCTGCTCAACCGTCTTTCCTCCTGTTTTTAGCCTTGCCAGTACCACTTTCGGTTTGTAGTCCTTCACTGTTCTTTCTCCTTTCCAATCTGTCCGCTATCCTCAAAACCGCTTCCAGACAAATTTGTATATTTTTATCCGTGTTCGCCGTGATGCTTAATACATCCGCAATATCCCGCAATTCGGCTGCTGCTTCTGCATCCACCTGGACTATGCCATATTCTTTCATGCATCCGCTGCATATCTGCTGCCCCTCTGGTATGATTTCCCCGCACATCAAACACCGTTCTGGTTCCATCTGTCATCCCCACCCTTCCAGCTTTTCAACTCTCATAGTCAGATTGCGTTCCCGCTCCATAAGGTTCAATATTTCCTGTGGTGTCAGCCCCGTTTCTTCATAGGCATATAGCTTTCTGGCCGCCTGGTTCACGCTTACCCCCTCCCGTAACACTGCTTTGCTGCCGTTCTGGCTCCAACTGGTCAGCCTGTATTCCTTTTTCTTCCTGGGTTTCGTTTTCTTTTCTCTGGGTGATGCTGGTAACGCCTTTTTCATCTGGCCGTAATATGGTACATGCTGTTTCAAAACCCTGTCTGCCGCTTTCATCCTTCATCCTCCGTCAGTTCTTCATCCTGCTGCCACAACTGTGCTTCCAGGTTCGCCACGGTTCCCGGATGTTCATAGTCAAGAAAAAGAACATGGCCGTTAAATTTCACCCGGAAGGTTTCTGCATCCTCTGCCCTCATGTATTTTCGCCCATATATAGCCTTCATGCTGCGCCAGATGCCCCAGGGAACAAAAGCGAACACATCACCTATGCTGATACACACCCCGGCTTTTGCCCCTGCCATCCACCAGCGTTCCAACGTGTCGGCCTGGGTTTCTGTGACAACTGATTGCTGCATCTTCTCTTGTCCGGTGTACTTCGCTTCAAAGCAGATTGCCCGGCCACCCGGCAGCACTCCCATGAAGTCCGGCTGTGCGTTTGCCGTAAATCTCCCAGTGAAACGGCCATCCCGGTGCGTTTCTGTCACCCGGAACGGCTCTGGTATCTGCTCCACACATGCCCGGCCCTGGTCTTTGTAGAAAGCACATGCCCCCTTTATGTACCCTTCCAGGAAGTGCCCCTGGGCGTTCCCCCTCATACTTGACCAGCTTCTTGCGGTCCTTCTTTTCTGCTGCATCAGTCTTCTTCCTCCATTTCTCCCAGTAGCGCCCTGGGCGGCTTTCTTTTATCCAGAAACATGCTATAAGCCCCCGCTTTTTTCATCATTCGTCTTTCTTCGTCTGTCCGCTCAATGTCCGGCCCCTCATATTCCTTGTAACAACGTGCTGTTTTGTCTGGAAAAAGGTCGTTCCCGCATCTAAACGCCAGCATAAATGCTTCCAGTTCCCGTTTTAATTCCTCTTTGTAAAAATCAAATAGCAGCTTGATTTCCACCGCTTCCAGTTCTGTGCAATCACACCCACGCTTTTTCCTTCGTTTGTACGGACCTGTATAATGGTGATATGAACAGCTTCCAGTTACTTTATAAAAAATCTGTGTCAATAAATCTTCTTCTAATTCCGTTTTATATCCGAACCAATGAAGTGAAACATAATCTTCCAGCACTTCCGCTTCTTCAATCTGGTATTTCTCCATCAACTCCCTATACATCCGCATGGCCGTTTCTTTTTCGCCGCCCACACCACGTTCCGCCAGTGCTTTGATTTTCTTTAGCTTCTCCGCCGCCTGTTCTTTATCCATTGACGTGCCCACCTTTCTTGCAGCTATCCAGGAAGGTTGCCTGCATATCCGCAATGTGAAGTAACACCGCCAGCTTATTCCTGTCAAAAACATCATTCAGGCTTCGCATATCTGCCCTGGCCCTGCTGTCAAATGCTCCCATGTGCCAGTTAATAGCCAGCATTTCTTCCACGGTCAGTTCCATATACTTCAAAATCAGTACAATGGACTTTTCACCGTGCCCCAGTGGAAAATCATCTTCATAGGTGTAATTTATCGAATTTCCCAGGGCGGTTTCTGTTATATGCTCTTTATAAACATTCAGCTTGCACACATCATGCAGCAGTGCCACCACGGCTATTGTTTCCGTGTCATATCCCGCCTGCCTTGCTTCTGGAAACATCCGGTAATACACATCAAGAATGTGGTCCAGAAGTCCGCCTGGGTATGCCCCGTGATATTTTGTACTTGCCGGGGCCGTAAAAAGGTCTGTTGTTTGCAACCATTTAAGCAATTCAGCAGCCCCCGGCCTTTCAATATCATGGTAAATCATCATAAAATTTTCTTCCTGCTCTCGCCGCCGTTCTTCTTCCTCTGTCTTTACTGGCTGATAGCACGTGCCTGGTAACGTCTGGCATGATGCTGTCATCCCTATTGTGCAACTATCACACCCGGTTTTATCGTTAAAATATTGATGTATGCACATCACCTGTTCCATTCTCGTTTTCCTCCTGTTCAACTACGTCATCAATGTCAAAGCACTGTTCCCATAACTCCTGTAAGCTGGTTTTGTGCTTCCAGGTAAATCCCAGCTTAATTTCTGCATCTACCCACTTCCGCATTTCCCCCGGATGCCGTTTCATGTTCTCCATTATCTGTTCGTTCTTCGCAACAACGCACATCATGCAGGAACACCGCCCACAATATTCATAGCACGGGTGGTCATCCAGCCCCAGTGTCTTCCCCCACTCAAACATCTTGCCTTTTTCATAGTCCAGTACAGGGCGTAACCAGTGACATTCAAACTTTCCTTTACGCTCCGTTTTTAATGTGGTGGAATGGTATTCACATTCCGGCAGCTTTGCCCGGCCCCTGCTTTCGTCACGGCGTTCCCCGGATATAAAAAGGCACTTTTCACCCAACAAATTTCTATGTGTCCTAATCCAGTGGTCAGTGAGCGCCGTTTTTAAATATGCGGTACACCAGCGGTTCTTCATGTCCGGGAACTTTAACCGTTCATTCAGCAGCAAATACATGAAGTCTTTTTCTGGTTTCAGCATTATCGGTTTTAATCCCAGTATTTTTGCTGTGCGATAAAAAATCGCATCATTCACACTGTATTCCGCCCCTGTGTCACAATACAGAAGGAATATTTTTTCTGGCGCAAAGTTCTGCGTTGCCCAGTACAATGCCCCTGTACTGTCAATTCCTGTGCTGTATGACACGATTACAGAAGTATATCCGCACTGTTTTTCCACTGGTACATCAATCTTTGTCCGTGCCATCTTCCAGCCCTCCATACACCAGTACAAATTCATTTTCTTCAAAGTCAATTCCGTACTTTTCGCAATCTTCTTCGTCTGCCGGACAGACATTTTTCAGAGGGCAAGACCATTGATAACAGCAGCCCACAACGCATTTTTCCTGCTGTTCCGGATGGTTGCAGTTGTAACCGTTATTTACCCCATACACGGGCGGTTCTGCAAGTTCTGCGTTGAAAAAATAACCGCATATCCCAGCCAGGTTATTGATTGTCATAAGGTCCGGCACTTCATCCCCCTTGTAATACCTCCATGACTGGGGCGGCCTGGTTAATCCATAAAGCGGCAGCGGGTGTGGTGTCACATACTCCACAACATCATGCACCACCCACCCGGCCAGCGGTTTTCCTGCGCCGTATTCATGTAACTTATCCAGCGGCACCCTGCTTTTTTCCACAATTTCTTCATAGTTCTTCACGTCAATCACAATAGGACATATAAATTGCCCATAAATGCATCCCGTTCCTGGTATGTATACCAGAACTCGGAACGGCCCCGGCTCCCTCGGCCTGGTCTTTCTGATTTCCAGCAGCTTTTCCCCTGCCTTCATCTTCTCCCACCACTTTTCATGCAGTGATGCAATAATAGTCACCATCTTCTTTTCCTCCCGTTATATCCGGCCTGCTGCCGCTCCTGGCGTTTCTTTTCCGCCTGTTCCTTTCGCTTTCTCCTGCTGTATTCCGTTTCAAACCAATACTTTTGCCCTTCCTGGTAGAAATAAAATATTTCCCCTGCCCGCTCCACGGACCCTATATATGCCCCTGGTGGTTGCCCTGGCGTTGACCATGCATTTTCCCAGGCTTCTTGTAACTCCGGTGTCAATCCTTCCGGTGATGACATTTCCTTTTCCCTCCTTTATCTGGCTTCTTCCACATCTTCAAGTAAATGTGCCACCCGGTTTCCTGGTAAAACACTGGTTCTATGCTTACAATGTCGTACTTCGGGAACCGCTTCTGAAAGAACTCTTTTCCTGCATCTGGTGACTTTGCCAAGCGTTCCACCATCTTGCGTGAGTATACGCTGTCTGCTGGCGGATGCTCTACCGGACGGGCCAGGTTTCGGCTTGACGTGCATTTCATTTCCCGTCCTGCTTTGTCCTTCCTTCCGTGGTCTTCTGCCGCCTTTTGGGGCCGTTCCAGGTTCCGTGAAGAAGAATACCGTTTCTTTCCCTGCGGGTCCTTTGTTATGTATTTCAAAAGCCCTTCAATTCCATTTTCATTCATTTGCAGACGGTCCGCATTGACCCATCCCATTTGCTTAATTGTGGCCCTGTATTCCGGGTCTGCTGCTTTCTTCCAGTTTATCCGCTTTGCGGTCCACATCAGTTCCACGTCATCCCTGTCAATCCCACCATTCATAATGATGTGGTGATGCACTCTCTTTATTGCGCTTCCGTCCTCTGCAAACTTGTATTCTGTCACCAGGATATATTTCAGCGGTTCCAGGCCCAGTTTATCCCTCCTGTATGCCACCCGGCGCAAATAATTAACCGCTATCCTCTCCGCTTCCTCCACGGTTGCAGGTAAATGGTCATCATCATAAGTTCCCGACACATGAAGGTCACCTATATGAAAATTCCCATTCCCCAGTTGGACCAGATAGCGCCGTGCGTTCTTATCATTCAAGTCTTTCTGCTTCGGCTCTGTAACTTTCTTTCTTTTCCCCCGTTTGCCCCTCACTGCCTTTTCTGCATTATCTGTTCGTGGTATTACATCCACTTCCCTATAATTCTGGCAGTCAACCTTCTTTTCCCGTATGAACATATACACTGCCTTCCCGTGTACCTGTTGCAGAATGGGTATACTACCAAAAGGGCAGGGGCATCCCCCTATCCTTCTATCTATCCATGTACCATGTTGTTTACTGGTTTGGTAAGAATGTTAATACCCCATACAAGCCCGTTTTCCGGGCATCACACCCGGCAACTATCTTGACTTTCTGCCGCCAACATGGTACACTTTAAATGATGAATTTCCCAAATATGTTGACGTTTAAAAGCCTTTGTCAAGTGTTCCCGCACTTTGCAAAGGCTTTTTGCTGCTAATAGATTGAATAGCAGAACGCCAGTTCTGCATCCACTACAACGGCCACTGCATAAAACACGGTTGCTTTGCCATTGCTGGTTTTATACAACCCGTTCTGAACCAGTTTAGGTTCTCCTTCAAATCTCCGGTGAGTGTCACCCAGACCAGATATTTTCATCCCATCAGTCAACGGCTGTCCTATAACCTTTTTTGCCGCTTTAAGGCCGCCCGTTTTAATCTGTTCCAGTTCCGCATCCGTTAGAACCCGTATAAACTCCGTTGTCCATCCCATTTCTTCCGCCCTCCTTAATCAATTTCAATGATGGTGGTATTTGCTAAATTCTGTTGAATTGACATAACATTGTGATGCTGGTAACCTTTTAAGTCCGTGATTTCATCCACGCATCCGCCCAGGATTTCTTCACCGTCAAAAAACACCCGTACATACACCCCAGGTCTTAATCTGGCAAGAAATTCATACAATTCAATCACATTCCATCTGGCCCCGGCCATGAAGGCATCAAACACCTTTTTGCATTCCGGGCACAACTCTTTTATGCTATCTACCGGGTAACCATCACCCCAGTTATGGCGTGTCGCAAGCGCCTGTATCTTGTTTGGTTTTCCCCGCATAATTTTGAATGAAGGATATAACGGAAGTTCCCTTTTGCACCTGTCGCATATCCCAAAAACTAATTCCTGTGCCTTTTCCCTTGCTTCTTCCCTTGTCATCCTTGACCATCCTTTCTTTTCTTCTTCCGGCAGAGGAACCCGGAATGGGCATCCCTGCACCCCATCTTCTTTGCAATTCACTGGTTCTTCACGCATTGACAAATAGGCGCATTTATCACAAACCAGCTTCTTGCCACATCTGTTGCACTCACAACTTTCAGCGCATATGCCAAACCGTTTCAAACCATATGTATTTTCAAAGACATGCACTTTTCATTCTCCCCCTTCCATCTGGTATTCCTCTGCCGTGCTTCCCACCAGCCAGGCCCCATGTAATTCAATTTGTGGCTGGCTCCCGTCTGAACCGTCCGAAACCACCGTGACTTCCCCGAAATATCCCCACACGGTTCCATCATTCTTGTAAATTGTTACGCTTCCGCTGTCCTCCTGCCCCTCTGCCGCCTGCTGCCGCATTTCTTCCATCACTCTTTCTGCTGCCCGCTCCGCTGCCCTATCAATCCCCTTTTGATATATCCAGAACGCCAGCAGAAAGAAAACAAAGCATATCACCGCCGCTGTAACATGTGAAAAAACCTTGATTTTCCCATTGCTCAATCTGTCCACCAATCCTTCCCGTTTTCTATCTCCTTTTGTGGCATCAACTCCCCTTTCCATTTGTCCAGCAGCCCGCACGAATACAAAGAAAATTCCAGTTCTGGCAGGCTTATTGTCAATTCATCCCCCGCCTTGTCATCCCGGTTCAATGCTGGTTTAAACCTGTTTATGTAATAAATTTCATACAAAAACATATCTGCTTCCGTTTGACATGTGGCCGTTTCGATATGCGTCACGCTGAAAATGTCTATCAGCTTGTGCATAGGTAGTTTAAAGAAGTGCCCCCGCAATCTACTGTTAATTGTCTGTTTAGTACGCCCCAGGTACGCCACAAACTCTGTTCCATCCGGCCTTCCATAAAAGATTTTATATATCGTGTATACAGTCTTTTTTCCCATACTGCTGCCCTACATTGCTGCCGCTATTTTCTGCGGCTCTGCTGCCGTGTAGCCCGCCGCCTGCAATGCTTCCCTGTTCCTTTTATCCGCAATCCGCTTCAATTCCTGCGGTGTAAATTCTTCCAGCGGTTTTTCCTGCCTGGTGCCAGCGTTGAAGCTGACACCGAACACCCGTATTGTCCATTTATTTTCCTGCTTCATCTTTTCACCTCCTATGCCGTTGCCATCTGGCCCAGCATTTTAGTGAACTTCGCACCACGCATGAAGGCCAGAAACTCTTTCTTTTCTGCTCCATCCAGAATGTTCATAAATTCCATAACTTCTTCCGCTTCCGCCTTGTCTTCCTGCGGCAACAATACATCCATCTTTCTTTCCATAGTTTCTGCCATGTCTTTTTCCTCCTTCCTGGCATTGCGCTTCTGATTTTCACATTAAAAACCAGTAAAACTTGTTGGCCATCCACACGCTTTTTAGCTGGCGTGACCGCTGCCCCCTTTTCGCAATGCCTATTTTTTCGGTTTGGCTTCCCCGATTAAGCCAGGCGGGAATTGAACCCGCCCCACATCCGTTTCCGGCTGCTGCCCCTTTCTGCTTCTGGCTCTTTTTTGTTTCTCCCCTTTATGCTATGATTGTCTTGCAACCCTGCCTGGTTGTAATTCATTTGAAAGGGGATGTTGATATGGCAAAAGTATATAGGGTTTATACTAACGGACTGGCAAATGATAAGGTTGACGAACTTCATTCGTGCCTTGATGCCATAGCCTTTATGGTTCATTGGAACCCAGAATATTTGCAAATTACCGTGGAAGATAATCAATCATTTCCGCCGCCTGGCTTTTCTTCCTTTGGTTGCAAATATGATGACATAACCGCTAACCCTCTATAATTTGCAATAAGGCTTCCTTAAAATCCGGGTCATAGTCAACTATGAGCCGGGTTTTTCTTTCCGGGTTTACCATCCCTTCCAGAAATCCCATAAGTGAAAGCATATTTCGTTGTTTTTGAATTACGCTATACCTTACCCCGTCTTTTATTTCCACCCCATAATGTTCAAGTGTCTTCTCCCTGTTCTTGCAAAACTGTTTTTCGCTTTCATTCACTCTTTTCACCTCCGTTTTATTAGTGAATGTTCCAATTAAACAACTCACTTGTTTTATGTGTTCATTTTATATCAGTCACTAATATTTGTCAACAGTATTTTGATATTTTTCTTGACAAAATTATTAGTCACTTGTATTATTGACTTATAAACAATAATGAAAGGGGGTGAAAGCATTGTCATCATCACACGGGAACACAATAAATGAACGTATGCGTGAAGCCAGGAAGGTAAAAGGGCTTAATCAAAAGGAATTATCTGAAATGTTGGGTGTTACACAATCCGGCATCAGTTATATGGAAAAACCCGGCAATACTATTGCGGACAACACCAGGAAAGCTTTTTGTGCATTGCTAAATGTCAGTGAAGATTATTTACTGACTGGCACATTGCCTATGTTCGTTCAACCGGACACATTCAGCCTGGATAATTTCATAAAGGAAAAGGGTGGTACTGAACTGGAAAAAGAGATAGTAAAGACCTACTTTGAACTTGACCCAGAAATCAGAAAAGCGGTGATGGACCACTTCAAAGCAAAATTTGCTTCCTTTAACACGGAAACTGCCGCATCCATTGAACCATCTATTGAAGACATGGAAGCGGCATATAAAAAAAGTGTCTTAAATTCTGCACAGAAAACGGCATCATCTGCCTTGAATATCACAGAAGACACGGAACGGCAGAAAAAAAGCGGATAAAAAAGATGTAATATTTTGTAGGCGGCGGCGTGTCTTCCACTGCTGCCGCTGTATCTTATGAAAACGAGGTGTTTATACATGGGAATGTTTACAAAAGCACAAAAGAATATGGCAACTGGCGTTTATGCAGATGTTAAGAAGTGTTTAAAGGAAAAAGATGGTTTTACACATGTAGTCATGGTGAATAGTTTTGGAAAGCTGGCAAATCAGAATTTCATGTGTGAAGATAAATATAGCACTGAAATTGACCAGATATTAACATTGATGCAGCAGGATGGATATGAAATAGTTGACTTGAAAGTGACCGCTTTACAGGACCAGGGCCGTGGAACCTGGGGGAAAGACATGGAAGGTTATTCCACATTGATTATGTATAAGTAAAGAAAATAAAACACCCCTGCGGTGCTGGGAACACCACAAGGGTTTGTGCAAAGATATATCATACCAGATACAACATACCATCTGCATTGCTATTATAGCACATGCAGGCGGGAAATAACAGGAAATGAAAAGGCAGGTGCTATATGAAATGATGAAAAAAATTGCTGTTCTTTATATGAGAATGTCCACTGATATGCAGGAACATTCTATTGAAAGCCAGGAACGTGTTTTGATGGAATACGCAAAACGGAATGGGTACGTTGTTATTCGTAAATATATTGACCGTGGCATCAGTGGTCAACACGCCAGCAAGCGGCCCGACTTTATGAAAATGATTGATGACAGTGAAACGGGTGAATTTCAGTTTGTGTTGATTTATGACAGCAGCCGTTTTGCCCGGAACCTGGTTGAAAGCCTTACTTATAAATCCATCTTGAAGGAAAATCATGTGCGCCTTATCTCCATGACGGAACCAAACCTGGAAGATGATGAAATGTCACTGTATATAGATGCCATGCAGGGTGCCGCAAATGAAATATATGTCCGCAAACTTTCCAAAAGCACAAAACGTGGTCATAATGAACGGGCCTTGCGTGGTGACTTGCCAGGTGATGTGCAATTTGGTTTGAAGCGCCTTAAAGACGGAAGCATTGAACTGGATGAAGTCAAGGCCCCTATCATGCGTTATATGTATGAAGCTATTTACTATGATGATGCCACCTATTATTCAATTTCTGAAACGCTGGCGGCAAAAGGTATTAAAAGCCTACGTGGAAACATCATTGACAGCCGCCAAGTGAAACGTATGTTGATGAACATAAAAAATAAAGCCTATCACTGGGCAGAAAAAGAAGGGAAGCCCGTTCTAATAAAAGGCAATTACCCTGCTGTTATTGAAGAAGAAATATTTGACGCTGTACAGGAAATCATTGCAGAACGTGCAAAGAGTTACCGCAAATATGAAAAGCCCGCTGAATTTCGTAAACACTGGCTTTCCGGTCTTCTGGTGTGCCCCTATTGCGGCGCTGGATATAGTTATAATACAAAAAAGCCCCCGCAGCATGATGCCTTCCGTTGCGGCAATCAAACCCGTGGGGCCTGTAAAAAAGGTTCTCAAATTTTAGTTGATGCAGCCGTTGAAATGGTCCTTGATAAAATGTCGGAAGTTTATGCCGGACCGCTGGCCCCCTACGTGAAGAACATAACCGTTTCCCAGCCAGAACCCCAGATTGACTATGACAAGGAAATCAAGCTGCTGGAAGCCCAGTTGAAACGTGCAAAGCAAGCTTACCTTGCTGAAATTGACACAATGGAAGAATATGCCCAGAACAAACGCCGCATAACCTCCAACATCAAAGAATTGCAAGAAGCAAAGGTCCAGGCCCAGGAAGGCACTGCATTGAACGAACCCCAGTTCAAAGTGAAGCTATTGAATGTCATCACCCTTCTAAAAAGTGATTGTCCAATGTCTGAAAAAATCCCTGCTGCCCGCAGTGTCATTGAAAAAATCCTAGTGGACCCCCGCAATAAAACTATGGATATTTATTTTTTTGCTTAAGAGTGTAACAACCTGTACTGAAAGCACACAGATTTTCCTGCGCCTGTCGGCATGACTGCAAAAGCATCTCTCCCCGCCAAAATGCTGTCAATGACAGATTTCTGTCCCGCTCTGAACGAATCATATCCAAACAAAATTTTTAATGCCTGTTCGGGGGTATGGTATTTGTCATTATTACATGTATCTTTTGTTTCGGTGTCCGAAGTATTGATATCTTTTGATAATAATTTCATGTGTCATCCTAACTAAAATTGTGTTTGTTTTATGTTATGTTTATTTCTCTATCCCTTTTTCTATTGCATTTGCAATCATCTTCAATCTATTTACTGTTGCTTTAGCATTTTTCATCGTGTATGTTGTATTTTCCTTTGCAGATGCTTGTTTATTCATCTCTAAAACATCTATCTCATCCGTTGAAAGAAGAGAAAAAACATTTAAAATTTCTTCAAGAGAAGGAGAATTATCCGTCATTCTTAATAACAAAAACATATCTCTTGCAGAAATACTTTCCAACATCTCTTGCTCTTTTCTAAAAGTAGCAACGATTAGTTCAATTAAATTCTGTTCTCTTTGCTTTGTTGAAATCAACTCTTGTAATCTTGATTTTCCATCAGGAGATTGAAATATTATCGCAATCTCCTGCAAATTTAATCCCAGTTCTTCTGCTTTTTTTGCTATATCAATCAATTCCTGATCCGTTATTAAGGCAACTTTTTTCCTTGATGCAAAGTTCTTTATTGTATCACCACTAAATCCAGCACCTACAATTGCAACATAATCAGCATTATTCTTCTCTTTATGAGCATCGATTGCCACATCGCTCACATCATTATGTGAAACCTGACCACTTGATTTTGACTTTGCGTCAACGATAGCCGTTACTTTTTTTCCTTCATCATCTATCCAACGTACTACTACATCAGTATTTCCTGGTCCACCTACTCTTTTCGCTTCAAAACCCATATATCTAAATACTTTTGCAATCTCTTCTTCAAAAGCTACTCCTGAAGCTTTTCCCTCTGCTAATGGATCTAATGCTGCTGCACTTAATCTCTCAAACAAATCATTTTCAGATGGATTCTTTTTTGTTTCGGCAACTATATTTTCCTTACTATTTATTTCCTCCATATATACATTTTTATCTGTCAATGGAAGCGTATTCGCAAATTCCATGCCAAAGGTTGTTGCCTTTAAATGCAAGTACTGTGGTTCTTCTAATAATCCAGCTTCAACCAAAAAACCAGCTATCCATCTTGCCTTTTCATTATTAAGACCATATTCCTTTGCTTCTTGATAAATTTCATTCCTTGTAACATCGTTTTCTGCAAAAAGAATCATTTCTCCGACAAAACGATAATGGCAATGCAAAATCCTTATAAAGTCTATATCCACTCCTGTTTCACACCATTCCTTGGCAACCGAACTGGTAATATATATATTTCTTCCAACTTCTTCCAGTAACCCAGAAGCCTTCAGAAATGGCATCATTGACTCTATACTGCTTACCTTCAAATTAAACTCATCACCAATATATTTAAACAGCTCTATCCTTGTTACCTTTTCACACGAATACTCTAATATTTTTCTTAAATTTTCAATTTTATTTGGACTTGGAGACCACAAATTATATGTACAACGCTCTTTCTGTAATAAATTGTTATCATATAATTCCTGTATCATATTTGATATTTCTGTCGGAGCCTCGCTAATCTTGTAAGAAACTTCAGCATCTTCGAATGAATCCAGCATTTCTGGAGTAACTAGAATCCATTCTTTCAATGCTCTTTTCCCACTTTCAGTTACTACCCATTTTCGATTTCCAATAATATCAATAAGCCCTAATACTTCTAGCCAATCCATTCTTTTTCTTGTATTAGAACAATTTTTCCACTTCAATTTATATAAATCACAAATTTTTTCATCAACTTCCTGCACGGTGCTTGGTTCAGAATCTAACACATATAAAATCTCTCCAAATATACGAAACCTCTCTTGCATCACACTTGCAATATTATAAAATGACAAATTTCTATGTAACCATTCGCCTGTTTCTGATAAACACAAACTTCCGTTATGATTTCCAACGATTCCAATTCCTTTCAGAAAAGGGACATATTCTCTCCATGTTCTAGGCTCAAAGACACCTTCCAATTTAGGGAAATCATCCATACCGTTTGCATTACCAGATGCAATCTGCTGGATCAATCCTATAACAATCTTTGTATATTCACTTTTACTTCCTAATAAATCTGGAATGGACCATGATTTTTTCTCCACATATTTTTTATTTCTGTATTCATCAAAATCCCCCTTATGCCGGACTCTTTATCAGCATTCCTTCTGCTATCTTACCTGTATGATTGTCTGTATCATTTTTTCAAAAGATTGAGCAAAGCGCACATCATCTTCTTCTATACGTTTTCTCGGTCCTTTTATATGATTTTTGTGAGAACTTCGTCTTGCTTTTTTGTTAAGATGCCTCTCCATCAACATCTGGTCTATATTTTCATCAGTATACCACTTACCGGATTGATGAATGGCGTATGCACCTTTCCCAAGTGCCATGGCAGCTACCCCATAATCCTGAGATACCACAATATCACCCTTATGACAAATGCTAATCAGCTTGTAATCTACTGCATCAGCTCCTGCTCCGACAATAATCACATCGCTATAATCTGAATATAGCACATGGTTCGTATCACAAAGCAATGTTGTCGGAATATTATATTTTTCTGCCAATGATTCAACAATGCCCACCACCGGACAAGCATCTGCATCTACAAATATCTGCATTATTACCTCTATCCAACTTAATTATCTTGTCATTGAAAGTAAGTTCCTAATTTTCTCAATCAATGTAATATCCGCCGGTAACCACTCTACATTATTCAATTCATCCTTTGTTAACCATCTTGCTGCCTCATGCTCTTTTAGCACAAGATTTCCTCTTACAATTTGACACCAAAAACAATCCATAGAAAGATGAAACTGTGGATAGTCGTACTCAACTGTATCCATCAATTCTCCAACAGATACCTCCGTATCAAGTTCTTCTATAATTTCACGCTTCAACGCTTCCTGAGGTGTTTCTCCTGATTCAATTTTTCCACCCGGGAACTCCCAACCGCCTTTGAAATCACCATATCCACGCTGTGTTGCAAAAATGATTGTTTCTCCATTCTCGTTAACTGCTTTTATAATCGCAGCAACTACTTTTACTGTCTTCATATATCCTCCCATTAAGAATTCACAATGTACTCATAAATATCTTCTCGCACCGGAACGTCAAGTATCCACTCTATTTCCACTGCTGTTTTCTCGGTATTTGTCATTGTAAATTCTTTGATATTTCCACTTGCTGTCATATGACCAAGATAATAGAACTCCTTCGAAACCTTGTCATCCTTGTTTTTTCTTACAAAAAGTTCTACTTGAATACCTCGTTCCTTTGCTTTCAAAAAATTTTGAACATCCTCCGACTGTAAATTTCTTCCAGATTTTGAAATAGCAATCAAACGATCTCTAAATCCTGGTATAAAATGATCTTCATATTTTGTGGTATCACTGATATCCTCTGCTTTATCATAATTAATGAAAACAGGAAATGTTTTCGTCTTTTTATCAAACTTATAACCACCAATATTTAATGGTACTTCGTTTTGCTCCCAGTTCAAAAGTCGGCAAACATCCTCATATGTATATTTCTGATATAAAACCAAATCTGTCTGATCATAAGTGTTCTTGTAATCTCTTTCATATCGACTTATTCCAAAGTCAACAAGTTCCTGAAGCACACCATAAAACTCATCATTTGCCAACATCTGCATAAATAATTTTGTTGGTTTATAATCATTTCCTTCTTGCTCCATAAATACGCATTGCGAATATGTCTTTTTACTTGCTCCAGCAGGAAATTTGTTTGTCATAACATTTACAATATTCTCCTTCTGGTCCTGACTGATATTTTTTCCATACTCTCTCATATCCTCTGATAAACCCGCAAATAAACCAATTTTTGATAAACCATGAGCGTATGTAAGTATTCTCTTTAGTATCTGAAGTTCCTGAATACGTTTTCCATTAGCCAATTTTTTCGAAACAAATTCAATTACTTTTTCTTCATCCTCAGATAACCGGATCTTATATTCTTTCTCATATTTCACCAGAAACTTATAATATGATCCGAGGCTATTGTTATCAAATATTCGCATAACATCCATCTCACCGTAATCATCAAAATCATGTAAACGAGGAATGCGCCCAAGTTTATTCTTTAAATTTGTGTAATTTTCTTTGATAAGCTTAATGTCACTAAAATTTGCATTGTCTACAGATGCAAAAATTCTTTTTCTACTAATCTCATCAAAATGAACCGTGGAAGCTCCGGGAATCACTCTTCCGCCTTCCATAATATATCTACGAATATTGTCCTTGTTATAGGTTCTATCCCCTGATAATGCAATTGGAATCATGAAATTGTTATTGTAATTCCCAATGAAATCCAAAATGACTACATACTCTTTTCCATTTGCTTTTCTAAGTCCTCGCCCAAGCTGCTGAATAAAAACAACCGGTGACTGTGTTGGTCTTAGCATAATAACCTGATTAACCTCAACGATATCAACACCTTCGTTCAAGATTTCAACCGAGAAAATATAATCTAATGGTTGATTCTCAATTGTTGCATCTTCTTCATTCATAGCAAGCCTTTCAAATACATTCTGCCTCTCCTGTTCCGAGGCACTACCATTGAGGGCAATTGTTCTATATTTTTTTCCTGTTGATGGGTTAATCATTTCATTAAACTTTGCGGATAACTCCTCTGTTTCCTTAATATTGCTACAGAAAATCAATCCCTTCACTTTATCCCCACTATATCCGTAATAGTCAGCCTGATTGATAATATGTTTTACCCGTTCCTCACTAGTAAGCATTGAGAAATCACGACTAGTATCCCCATTATCACCAATGATTGCTAAATCTGTAATTCCAAAATAATGGAATGGACAGAGAAGTTTTTCCTCCATTGCTTGCTGTAATCGAATCTCATAAGCAATCTGATAATTAAAAAGTTCATAGACATTTCTACCTTCCATATTATCATCTCGCTTATCTGGAGTAGCGGTCATTCCAAGCCACAACTTTGGTGTGAAATGATTCATTACTTTCTGATATGTATCTGCTGGAACATGGTGCGCTTCGTCTAAAACAATGCAATCAAATGCATCTTTTTCATACTGTAGTAAATGTTCGTCACGATTTAAAGTTTGTACCGTCGCAAATATATAATCTGCATCATACTCATGATATCCAGCCCCTACTAGTCCCATAGAAACAGACTCCGCAAACACTTTTTCATAAGATTTCTTTGTCTGCCTTGCTAATTGTCCTCGATGAACCAGAAACAATACCCTCTTAAATCCTAATTCGCGCATTGCAAAAGCTGATGCATATGTTTTTCCCGTACCAGTTGCAGAAATCAGGAGTGCTCTGTCCTCGCCAGCCTCAAGAATCTTTTTCAAGTTAATAATGAACCCAATCTGCATACTGTTTGGCTGCAATTTATACTTCTCAATCGAAGTGATTTCTTCCTGTTTTGCAACCTCTCTCTGATGTTTAATAATCTTATAGTGCTCATTATAGTTCTCATAAAACTCATCAAATGTTAATGCATAGTTTGAATTCCATAATTCATTAAATTCAGTAACAATTTCTTTTGCCGTCTCGCCGTGCACTGTTGAAACCAGCTTTGTGTTCCATTCGCGATTATCTGTAAGTGCTGCACTTGTAATATTGGAACTTCCAATAATGATATGATAAATTTCTTCTTTTCTGAAAATGTATCCCTTTGTATGAAATCCCTCATTCGCTACTTCAACATCATACATTTTAAGTGTAATATTCGAAAGTTCATTAAGTTTTTTCAACGCTTTAGGCTCACTGAAATTCAAATAGTTCGTTGTTAAGATTTCACCTTTAATATTTCTTTTTTCTAACTCTTTTAAAGTCTGCAGGAGGGGAGTAATCCCATTCATAGTAATAAATGCTACACTGATTTGAAATCCGTCACATACCAAAAGCTCATCCTCAATGGATGAGAGTACTTTCTTTCCTTCTTTATGATTATTTGATACGAATTGTGGTCTATAGATATTGTTTGAAACAACCGAACCATCAATATATGCTGTTTCAAAACCTAAGCGTAATTCATCAATTTTGCTCACAACTTCCCCCTGCTTTCTTCTATTTTATCCATTCCGTAAATCCACCCATTTTGGCCGAATCATAAACTGGCTGTATCACGTTATATAATCTTTCTCTATAGCTTGGCAAATCAATATCAGACTGATACAAACTATTTCTAATCTCTGTACTATTTACATGATAATCCAGGCATATTTTGAATTTATGCCGAACTATTTCATAATCATTGCACATCATAAGAGCTTTGTGTTGTAATTCTGCTAACCTTTCAAAATCTTCATAGAGATTCGGTAATTGATTTCCCTTCATGCTATTAATATTCTTTGTTGTTGGGCTTAAATTCCATAATTCATCATGTGATAAATATTGCCACGGTACAAAATGATCGATTGATATAGGTTTATCTTTTAAACTTACCTTTTGATATATTTCTTTTATTTTGGGATCAATCTCAATGATTGTCTTCCAATAATCACTCACTCTTCTTAAATCTCTTTTTTCTGGCTTTTGAATTTTTTCCACAATTCCAGGAACATTCGGATTTCTATCTTGTAAATAGCCGATAAGATTGTATCTGACCCATTCTAATAAAATTGTTCTATTTCGAATTAAGTAGTCAACCCATTCTTCATTAATTTTAAACTTAGAAAAAATCCCCTCAAGTGCAACGAAATAATACAATAAGTGGGCCTGCTCATTTATTTTGTAAACCTTTGACTGACCAGGATTTTTAATTGATGAATAAAAAGGACTTTGCATACAATACGGCACATTTTCTATTAAACATTTCTTATATTTTTTTATTTTGGGATCTGTATTTTCTTTGAGATACTGGATTACAGAACCTCGTTTTGCAGTAGACGATATATTGGACTTCGAATGTATATACTTAACCACTTCCTCTAAATTATCTGTTGTATTACACGGACCTAAACGTAATTTAAACTCTGTAACCATATACCATGCATCTTCTATCATTTGATTCAGAATTTCATCATATGTAAATACAACTTTATCTTCTGCGATATTTTCCAATATTGCCTGGAACCAAAAATACTTATAACAATTGGAAATACGTTTACGTTCAAATACTTTACTTAATACACCTATATTCAGTTTTTCATCAAACGGTATTCCTGTTATTATCATCCTATTTTCCTTCCCGATAAATATATTCTTAATTATATCCCCCCTTTTTGTTTTTCACAAGTTTATACAAAAGTTTACATTGCGTGCTTTTTGAAAATTCTTTGAATCGCAAAAAGCGCCAAATTCATCCCTGAATTCAATGGCTTATATTGTTTCTTCCATCAATTTCTTCACAAAAGCAATCATTCTGCCAAGTTCAATAGGTTGGCTATACTAACCAACCTATTACCTTATGATTCAATCGCTAAGTTTTCAATATCATTATACAAGCTTTTGCGTTCCGCACTTATATCATATGATGCGAGTGCTTCAATAATCTCCGGCATGGTAATACTGTGCGTTTCATCAGTCCGTTCCAGAAGAATTTTCATAAGGTATATCAGTTTCAATTTCTGGTCTGTGCTGACTGGTATGCTAGCAATACTTTGTTATATTTCCACATAAGTTCATAAGATTGATACTTCTGGTGCGCAAGCCTCTCGAAATAAATATCCCATGTAGAAGATTGAGCTGGGTAGATGCCACCCAGCTCTTTT
>UMFZ01001074.1_pt1 | contig 52991 bp, 49 predicted proteins | sample 1965141 | NCBI WGS metagenome assembly UMFZ01 (sample SAMEA4836059, study PRJEB28245) | human gut metagenome | biome: gut microbiome; material: fecal sample | place: Denmark | collected 2008
TACATTTATCTTTCATTTCCTCAATGGCTTCGTATGGGTTCACCGTCACAATTCCATTTACCGTAACTTCTCCCACTCCTAATTCTTGAAAATCTTCTTTTCTCACAACCGCCAGATACGCACTGTAATCCATGGTTTCTTTAAAATCCAGACTGTCATTGGCATAAATAATACTTTGCGTAATCTCCGTATATGTTTTGGTAGCCTCCGTCATTGCATGCATCCCATAGATCAGCGCGAAAATCATGGGCACAAATACCGCAGCAGCAATCATGGCAAGTCTCTTGTTCAACGACACGTTTCTTCTATCTTTTTCCATGCCTTATCGCCCTATCCCTTTCTGCGCGCCCGGTATTCCTTCGGAGAACACCCCTGTGTCTTTTTAAATATATAGCTGAAATAATGCGGATCTTTATATCCGACTTCATAACCAATTTCAGAAGTCTTCATAGACGAACACATCAAATATTCTCGCGCCTTCTCCATTCTCACTTCCGTCAGATATTCTACAAACGTTTTCCCGGCCTCTTTACTGAAAATTGAACTGAAATAGCTGGGACTCATCCCAACATGCATTGCTACTGTGTTAAGAGAGATTTCCTCTGTCATGTAATGTTTCTCTATTTCCTCTTTGGCAGCCATAATAATATCTGAATACCGTCTTCCGCTTGCCATGTCACGAACTTCAATTACTTTTACCAATAACTTCTTCAGGTTTTCTTTTATTTCACGAACATTTCCGTTCCTTTGAATGGCTGTCTGAAGTTCCTGAACTTCCTTTTGCAATTCCTCGCCATCGGACAGCTTTTCACAAAACGATAAAATCACAATACAGATATCCATAACCACGTATTGCCGTACCATCGCAGAGCGCATGTGATCCTTTTCCAGCTGCATTGCATATGCTTCACAAAAATCGTTCACTTCTTCTTTCGTTCCATTATTCAGGAATTTCTCAAGAACCGTTCTCGTCTTTCCCACCTGCACAAATCCTTTTACCGGCACTTCTCCCTCTTCCTTTTGCACTTGGAGATCTGCAATCGATAAAATCTGTTTTGGCTTCTCTGTAAAGCGGGAGGCAAATACTTTGTCTGCTTCTCGAAAAGAATCTTTCAAATTGCGAATGCGGTCTACGCTTTTCCCAACTGCTCCGAAATACTCGAGTTCTTTCCACTGATCCATTACGCAGTGAAGACAATTGCTGAAATCACGAATTTTTTCCCGCATTTTCTCTTCATTTTCTTCCATCACCAGAAATGCAAGACCGGAAATGCCTCGTTGGAACATGCAGACGCCTTCTATTTGTTTCACTTCTCCTTCCAGCTCTTCACTGGCTTGAACGGTCTGCTCAAGTAAATTCTTTTCATCTGAATTCATCAGGATTTTGAACAAACATACGGCATAGCAGGACGCGCTCAAATTCAATCCGAATTTTTTTCCTTCTTCCACAGCCTCTCCCATGGACATCTCGCCAATCATAAGCCTGTCAAAAAGTTTTGATTTCTCATTCTCTGTATTTTCCTGCATATCTCTGGAATAGCGCAGAAGCAGTTCCTTTTCTTCTCTCTCCTGTAGAATATTTTCTTTCACCTGCCCCAACGCCTCCAAAAGCTTTGCCGAAGAGATCGGTTTTAACAAATAATCTGTAACGCCGATTTTAATTGCTTCTTTTGCATATTGAAATTCATCATAGCCGCTTAAGATCAAAATCTTAATATTGGGAAGTTCCGTCTTCACCAGCCGGCTTAATTCCAGTCCGTCCATGAATGGCATCCGAATATCTGTAATCATAATATCCGGCTTCTCTTTCAGGATCAGCGGATATGCAAGCTCTCCGTCACTTGCCTCTCCCACGAACTCATAACCCTCTTTTTCCCAGTCAATACTTCGTTTTACACCGTTTCGGATAATCATTTCATCCTCTACGAGAAATACTTTTATACCGCTCATCTTTTGTCCTCTTTCATCTAATACTCTCTCTGCTTCACAATATCTTCCGTAATCGCCTGTATGGTATACCTTTTTCCACCCAGCATAATCTCATAATTCTCCGGTATGTTTGCAAATACTTCTTCCGGAACATTCCATTCTTTTTGAAGGAGTTCTTTATCTTCAATCTGTTCCATCACTTTTTCCACATAATATCCATGTTCAGGATTGCACTCGGCATCTATCAAAATCTCTCCATTTCGCATTCTGCGAAGTCCCTCCTGTGTAGCATCAAAAGAAATAATCTGAATATCTCCTCCCGGTCCTACCGTCTTACCGGCATCTCGAATGGCATCAATTGCACCGAATGCTTCATTGTCATTTTCACAGTAAACAAAATTAATATCTTCATACTCTTTCAGCATTTTCGTCATGACTTCATAAGCTTTCGCCTCCGTATATTCTCCCGATTCCTGCGCCAGAAGATTCCACCCGTACTTGTCCGCAGCGTCTTCTAATGCATTGGTTCTTCCAATCTGAGAAGTCGCTCCCAGTGTTCCTTGGATATTTACAATGTTAACTTCCGGTATCTGGTTTTCCTCTACATAATGATTGAGCACCTTACACGCCTTCTGCCCTTCCAGATAAAAATTCGAACCGATCCACGCAGTGTAGAGACCGGTATCTCTTACCGATACTTTTCGGTCTATCACAATCACCGGGATTCCGGCGCGTTTTGCCTCTTCCAATACAGTATTCCATCCGCTTTCTACCACCGGAGAAAACACGATATAATCGACTTCCTGCTGGATAAATCTGCGAATTGCCATAATCTGATTGGACTGCTTCTGTTTTGCATCCTCAAAGAGAAGATCATATCCCCGTTCCGGTGTAAATGTTTGTTTAATGGAAATCGAGTTAGCTGTCCGCCAGTCAGATTCCGCACCGACCTGCGAAAATCCAATCGTGACAAGTTTCTCCTGACTTTCACTTCCGTCATTTTCTATTCTCTTATCCCCCTCTGCCGTCACAGCTATCACAATAATAGAAATGAGCAACACGATTCCGACAAGTCCTGTCATTATTCTCTTCATAACATATTTATCCTCCCTGTCACTTTAGACAATATATCTCTTATTTTATCCTCTATTATAGAAGAACTTTTTTGATTGTAACATACTTTTTCTTTTGAAAATAAAATTTTTGCTCCTGATATAAAAAAGGCACTTCACAGAGAAGCACCTTTTCATATATCTTTGTTCTATCTTCTTTTATAATTTTTTCATCCGCTCTATAATCCGATTCGCCCGATCATAAATCTCATCCGGATCAACGCCCACGTGAAATTCTCCCGCTTCGTATAAAATATTTCCATTTACCATAGTAAGCATCACATTCTGTTTGCTTCCGCTGTACACCAGATTTTTCGAAATATTGTTAAGCGGCTGCATATTCGGCTGGTGAAGATCGATCATAATAAGATCCGCAAGCTTCCCGGCTTTCAGCGTATCGCTTTCCTTAAGCCCCATCGCTTTCGCTCCGCCAACGGTTGCCATGCGAAGCACCTCGTCTGCATCCCCCGCTGCCGCATCCTTCTCTCTAAGCTTCGCAAGCCCCGTCACGAGAAACATTTCCCGGAACATATCCAGACAGTTATTGCTTGCCGGTCCGTCTGTTCCGATCGCAAGGTTGATTCCCCTCTCCATAAGTCTTGCAATGGGCGCAATTCCACTTGCAAGCTTCATATTAGACGCAGGATTCGTCACCACAGACAGATCATGCTTCTTAAAAATATCCATATCTTCTTCTGTCAAATATACCCCGTGATATCCTCCGCCTCCATATTCGAACATCCCAAGGCTGTCAAGGTACGCGGTCGGCGTCATACCGGTGCGCGCTCTACACTCCTCCACTTCTCTGACCGTCTCAGAATTATGCGTATAAACCGGAGCGTGATAATTATGTGCCAGAAGCGCTACCTCTTTCAGCAGTTTTTCTGAAGTTGTGTACTCTGCATGGAAGCCAAGGCAAAAAGAAATAAGCTCATGGTCGTGATTATACTTCTCATACCAGTTGGCAAGCTGTCCGGGAGACTGCGTAAAATCATTCATCGCCCCCGCGATTACCGTTCGAAATCCACAGTCCTTGGACGCTTCCGCAATGGCATCCGGGGTCAGATACATATCGAAATTCGCAGTAATCCCACTGGTGAGATATTCCATAATGGCAAGCTTTGACAAATGATAAATATCTTCTTCTGTAAGCTTTGCTTCCATCGGAAATACTTGTTCATTCAGCCATTCGTTAAGCGGAAGGTCGTCCGCATACGACCGCAGAAATGTCATTCCTGAGTGTGTATGTGCATTTTTGAACCCCGGCATCACCAGATTCCCCTTGGCATCAATCTCTCGGTCCCACTCCTTCTGCAATGCCTCGGCATCAAAGCTTCCGCTCGTTCCCACATATGCAACGCGATTCCCTTCTATCTGAATCTCTCCCTCAATAATACCTTCTCCCTCTGCCATCGTGAGAATCTTCGCATTATATATTCTTATCTTCATTCTGCTCCCCCGCCTTTCTCATGCGACTTACAGACTTTCTGCTATATTTACGATTGAAGCAGTAATCAGCTTCTTAAATAAAGGAGCTACCCGGTCCGCAGTTGCCTGCACTTCTTCATGACTTAGCGGCTCTTCTGTCATTCCACATGCAAGATTGGATATACAGGAAATACCGCAGATCTTCATCCCCATGTGATTCGCTGCAATTCCTTCACAGGCGGTACTCATACCCACAGCATCTGCCCCCAGTATGCGGCACATACGGACTTCTGCCGGCGTCTCAAAGTTAGGTCCGGTAAGCTGGATATAAACCCCTTCTTTCAGCGGAATACCCAGTTCTTTTGCAGTATCTTTGATAATCTCTCGAAGCTTCTTATCATAAACCTCAGACATATCACAAAATCTCGGACCCAGTTCTTCAATATTTGCCCCGATAAGAGGTGATGGAACAAAATCCGCAATCTGATCTTGAATCAGCATGAAATCTCCCGCGGAAAATTCATGATTTACTCCGCCGGATGCATTCGTAAGAAACAACACCTCTGCTCCCATCAGCTTCATAAGGCGCACCGGAAGCACAACATCTGTCATGGAATACCCTTCATAATAATGCACTCTTCCCTGCATGATCACCACCGGAACATTTTCCACATAGCCAAAGAGAAATCTCCCCTTATGTCCCGGAACGGTAGACACCGGAAATCCTTCGATATCATGATAGGAAATTGTTTTCTCAATACGAATCTCCTCACCGTAATCCCCAAGACCGGAGCCTAAGATCAACGCGATCTTCGGGCGAAACGGAATCTCTTCCTTCATAGACTCATAGCATTTTAATAACTTTTCATATACCGGATTCATAGCCACGCCTCCTTCATTTATGAATCAAATAAATGCTCCACTACTTTTCCATTTTCTAATTTTAGCACCCGCTGGTTGCTGCTGCCTCTGAATTTGAGCGTAATATCCTTCTTCTCCTGAACAAATTCTCCATCAACCAGCACATCAATATAAGACAGCATCTCTTCTGTCACATCCGTATGCACTTCGCCACCTTCCGGCAGATCAACATCATAGAGATACCCCGTGTAACACCAGATATTCTTCGCCGGATAAGTCTCTTTGATCCTCCGAAGAAGTTCCACCAATTCCACCTGATTTTCCGGCTCAAACGGTTCTCCTCCCAAAAGAGAAAAGCCCTGTACATACATAGGTTTCATCAGCTCTATGATTCTGTCTTCCACTTCTTTCGTATAGGGCTGACCAAAATTAAAATCCCATGTTTCTGCATTAAAACAACCCTTACAATGGTGTCGGCAGCCGGATACAAAGAGGCTGATTCTCACGCCCTCGCCATTGGCAATATCATATTCTTTTATATTTCCATAATTCATAATTTTATCATCCTTTTTCTCATTTTCTGATACTTTTTCGTATTCTTTTGCTTTTTGTAAATCAAATTCAGTATATCATTTTTAAAGACTCATAGCAAGAATTCCCACTTGTCCAGAAATCACCCAAAATTATCAAATTTTTCATTGCAATAACATCGCAGAAATGATACATTAAACCTATCCTTGCATGGGCAGTCTGCCCAATTCACGCAAGAATATTTCACATTTATCTACACCCAATTTCAAGGTGTATCCACTTATTTCAAACAACTCTGATCAAGGCGGTGATTCCAATGATTTTTTAATCCCATTCTTAATTCTTAAAAATATACAGACAACAGTTGCACACAGAAAAACAATCGTATTATACTGTAAGGAGAACACATGAAAAATGAAAAGCTACAATGGCATCCGGCTTTTTCAGCGGCACTTCGCATCACCTTGGGTGACGAAATGCAGTATCTTGGAGACTTCATACCCATGCAGTTTTTATATCTGCCGAAACTGGATAAAGAAGAAAACTACTGGCTCCAATCATTGAGGAACAACTTAAAAGCCGGAGAAGAAATACGTACACTTATGTCTAATTACGAAAAGAACAGGACATCAAAAGATTATTCCGCTGTGATGAATTTGATCACACGCGCGAACTGGGAACAGATGGAGGTGGAAAAGAAAATGCGTGACGCATTAAATGAATTATTTGCCGAGGAGTTAAGAGAAGCGGATTTAAGAGGCAGAACCGAAGGATTGAAGCTTGGGAAATCCGAGGGGCTGAAGCTCGGGAAATCAGAAGGGCTTCATCAAGCCGCGGTGGAAACCTATCAAGAAATGGGACTTAATTATCAAGACACCTGCTCCAGAATAAAGGGAAAATACCAGCTTACCGAAGACGAAGCCCGAAAAATTATGGAGAAACACTGGAAATTCACATAGGAAGATCACATAGTAATTCTTTATAAACGAAAAAAGGAAACCAGATTGCTGCACCAAGTCAACCATCTGGTTTCTCTCATATTTATTGCTACTATTTTCTTTTACAAATGCAGCACTCTATCCTTGATTTCCTGTGTTCTTCCCTGATTCCAGAACTGAGTTCCGATATATCCACAAGTTCTTCTTGCCACAGACATTTTATCCTGATTCTGATTTCCACAGTTTGGACACTCCCAGATTAATTTTCCTGATTCGTCCTCCTTAATCAAAATCTCACCGCTGTATCCGCAGCACTCACAATAATCGCTCTTTGTATTCAGTTCTGCATACATAATGTTGTTGTAAATGAACTGCATAACAGAAAGCACCGCCGGAATATTGTCCTGCATATTCGGAACTTCCACATAGCTGATCGCTCCGCCCGGAGACAGCTTCTGGAAATCAGACTCGAATTTCAGCTTATCGAATGCGTTGATTTCTTCTGTTACATGTACGTGATAGCTGTTTGTAATATAGTTTTTATCTGTAACTCCCTCGATAATACCAAATCTCTTTTTCAGACATTTTGCAAACTTATACGTGGTAGACTCCATCGGTGTGCCATACACGGAATAACTGATATTTTCTGCCGCTTTCCACTCTGCACACTTGTCGTTCAATCTCTGCATAACCTGCATTGCGAATCCACTTGCCTCCGGATCTGTGTGTGATTTGCCAAGCATTCTCATACACATCTCATACAGACCTGCATAGCCAAGAGAAATGGTAGAATAACCACCGTATAACAATTTGTCAATCTTCTCGCCCTTTTTAAGACGTGCTAACGCACCATACTGCCAAAGAATCGGCGCCACATCAGAAATTGTTCCGAGAAGTCTCTCATGTCTGCATCTTAACGCACGGTGGCAAAGTTCCAAACGCTCATCTAAGATTTCCCAGAATTTATCCATATCCCCCTTGGAAGAACATGCTACGTCTACCAGATTGATTGTCACAACTCCCTGGTTAAATCTTCCGTAAAACTTATGACTTCCGTCTGGATTTCTCTGTGAATCTTCTACCGTAAGGAAGGATCTGCATCCCATACAGGTATAAACTTCGCCCTGTTTTAATTCCTTCATAATCTTAGCAGAAATGTAATCCGGCACCATTCTCTTCGCGGTACATCTTGCCGCCAAATGTGTCAGATACCAGTAAGGCGCATCCTCTGTAATATTATCTTCATCCAATACATAGATCAATTTCGGGAACGCAGGTGTAATCCATACACCCTTTTCATTTTTTACACCCTGCATTCTCTGAATCAACACTTCTTCAATGATAATTGCAAGGTCTTCTCTTGTCTGTCCCTCCGGAACCTCATCCAGATACATAAACATTGTAACGAAAGGCGCCTGCCCATTACATGTCATCAACGTAATAAGCTGATACTGGATTGTCTGAATACCGCTCTTGATTTCTTCACGAAGTCTGCGCTCTGTAATTGTATTAATAATATCCTCATCCATACTCTCGTGGCATTCTTGACGTTCAGCGATAACAGCTTTTCTGATCTTCTTACGGCTGATATCTACAAATGGAGCCAAGTGTGCCAATGTAAATGACTGTCCGCCATACTGATTACTTGCTACCTGCGCTACAATCTGTGTAGTAACATTACATGCTGTAAAGAAACTGTGCGGTTTCTCGATCATTGTCTCACTGATCACGGTACCATTCTGAAGCATGTCTTCCAGATTGATAAGATCACAGTTATGTTCTTTTTGTGCAAAATAGTCAGAATCATGGAAGTGAATAATACCCGCTTCATGTGCCTCCACGATTTCCTCCGGTAGAAGAATACGCTTAGACAAATCTTTACTTACTTCGCCTGCCATATAATCTCTCTGCGTAGAATTGATCACCGGATTCTTATTGGAATTCTCCTGATTTACTTCTTCATTCAAATGTTCGATCAGCGCCAGAATTCCATCGTCTGTTGTATTGGACTTACGGCTCATCTCTCTTTTATAGCGGTAACGCACATATTTCTGCGCCACTTCATAACCACGCATCTCCATGATGCCAGTTTCAACCATATCCTGAATGTCTTCCACGTTCACGGTATGTGTTGACTCCTGTACTTTCTGTGTAATATTATCTGCAATCGCCATGATCTGGTAATCATTCATCTGGTGAATATTTTCCGTCTCTGCATTCGCAGCTTTAATGGCATTTACAATCTTCTCTTTCTGAAAATCTACCTCTTCGCCATTTCTCTTAATAATCTTTGTCTTTACCTGCATACTGTGCTCTCCCTCTCTATAACGTTCATTGTATACCAAATATAGTTTTTATGTAATCATTTACACAATATCTAGTGCGCTTTCTATCATACATCAAAACGTTAGAAAAGGGAAGAGCAAAATCTCTCTTTTTTCAATTTTAGGAATATTTACTAATTTTAAGATTAAATAAGAACCTTCATTATGACATCTCTCTCCGCACAAAAAAATCACCGTCCCCGCGGCTCTCAAGTCCGCAAAAACAGTGATTTCCTACTGCGCGATCAGGGGTTCGAACCCTGGACACCCTGATTAAGAGACACTCAACGACACCTCTTTTGCGACAACTGCCAACTTCCAGTACCCATTCCGACCTTATGTTATATCAGATAGGTTGCAACGGTTGATTTGTCATTTCAAGTAAATTTCTATTTCCCTTTACACTTCTTAAGGTATTCATTCACCGCGACGAATTCTGCGACCCTATCCCTGTAACAACTTTTGATTATCCCAAATCATATTGTATTCTCAGCAAAGCTTTTACAAGCTTTGCTTCGTTGTTCGCTCGAAATCCCGAATTCCCGTGCCCCAACAGAGGAGTCTTGCTAATTTCATTTTGCAGACCCCTCTGTAATATCACGGGGCACACGGGATTTCGGGATTTTTCGTCTCACAACCGCAAAGCCCAAAAAGTATTAATGATAATCAACATGCCATCTGTATATGAATCAGGAAGACTTATTATTCGTTAACCGCCGAGAACAACAGGTCGTTCAGCTTCTCCGCAACTAATGTCTGCTTATCTCTTGCGACATGAGAATATACACTTAATGTAATCTTTGGATCTTGATGTCCTGCTCTTTGCTGTACCATCTGGATAGGTACACCTTCGGATAACAATAATGAAATCGCGCTATGTCTTGTTCCATGCAGTTTTATATGTCGTAATCCATACTTTTTTAATGTTCTAGCCCATTTCCTTGTGAAACTTTTTGGTAAAATTGGCTCGCCATTTTCTTTACAGATTACTCTATCACTATTACAAAAATCTTTGCCATATTTCATTTTGTTTCTCTTATAAATTGCTTTCTGTCTACGGAGCAACCGCATAGTATAATCACTCACTACCATTTTCCTATATGAACTTTCTGTCTTACAATCCTTTAATACCGGCTGGTTGCCTTCTGTTTCTGCCCATGTATACTGCACTGTTACAGTGTTCTTGTCAAAATCTATATCCGAGTACCTTAATGCCAACAATTCACCTCTTCGCAAAATACAATCAAATAACAATGCTACTGGTAACTCCATATCCGTACCTTTTACTGCCTTCTGCAACTCTTTAATCTCTTCCGTTGTATATACATCCACATGGTCGGATACAATATCTTTGCCGATTTTAACCTTTCGCGTTGGATTCTCCTTAATATATCCTAATTCAACCGCAACATTTAAAGCTGCTTTGAACACTCTGTTGATATGCTGAACGGTTGTAGCTTTTAATGGATTATCGCTTTTATTAGATTTTACTCGCCATCCATTATACACCTGTTGCACTCTTGCCTTTGTCAGTTCCTGAAGCTTGATATGCCCAAATTCCGGCTCTAGATAACGTTCAATCACCCCTCTATAATCTCTGACAGTAGCAGGACTGCTATGTACTCTGACATAATCTCTCATATATTCCTCCAAGAACTGTCCAACTGTTTTCCTCGAAGGCTCAATGATTTCGCCCTGTAAATATTCTGCTTTCTTAATCACAAGCATATTTTCCGCTTCTTGTCTGTCAGCCGTATCTACTTTAAAATAAATTCTTTTTCTTTTACCTGAGATGGGATCTGTTCCTAATTCAAGAGTCAAATCATAGTATCTAACATCCTCAGCACTTGGTCTTGGTCTTATACTGCCATTGATACTTCTTTTTCTGCTACTCATTCTTCTCACATTCTCCTTCCTCATGATCTTCCGGGAAATCAATGTCATCATCCTCTTTAATCAAAAACTCACTGTTTTCTTCATATTCTTCTTTCTTCGTTACAGATTTTGAAAGATTCTTGAAACTTTTATTTGCATTCGCAACAGGTAACTGTATGATATATCCTTTCGTTTCAATATTTCCTACTATTTTAACCTTGCTTACATATCTGTCTGATTGAGCTTTCAGATACCCCATTTTCTTCCATTCTTTCAGAACAGTTACCTTTTCACTAAATTTCCCTTCTTTTAATATCTTTTGAAACTCGGTTTCCGTAACATACAGGCGCATAGACGACTCTTCACCTGTTTCAAGTATTACTGTACCCGTTTTCTGCAAACGCCCTCTGCAGTTGCTAATCTCTTTTGCACCATCTTCTGAAATAAACTGTGTATGGTTTTTAGAAAGAAACTGCAACATCCATTCCATAGCTCTCTTTCCAATCGATACCTGCTCCACATTATTTACTAAAGAATGCTTCTCCATAAAATCTCTGATGGACTCCTTATCTATATTTACTTTCAATACTTCTCTCAGGATATCTACAGATACTAACACCAATGCAGACTGCTTTGCTGTTCTTTCCGTCAGATTGTTATATGTTTTCGCTATTCTCGCTCTTCTTACAACTTCATCTGTTTCATGCACAACTTTACTTACAAGGTTCTGTTTGTCCTGTTCCAGAAGCCACTTAGCTACTTTGGGAATAACATGTCCATAATTCTCGGTTATTACAGATTTTATTCTGTCTGCAGATTCTGCGCTTTGAGTCCATGTAACATTCTGAAATTCAAAGTTTCTGGTCAGTAATCCTGTATTCATATTGCATTGTGCTAAGATGCTTTTTTCTGAGGTTAGAAATAATGCTGTACGGAAACGCGAAGATTCATTTACTTCCATACTTCCCGAAAGGCGTCTTTTTTCCGTACCACTGCTAAGGCTATATAACGTTTGCGTCATATCCCTGTCAGTAAGCAGACTTCCCTCGTCAATCAGTGTAGGATAAGAATTTGGTATCAGACGCATTAAGGAATTTAAGGTATCTTGAAATGAAAATACAAAATTATTTCCCATAAAATCCGGGGCACTCCCACAGGAGACTGCAAGCAGTGCTCCTGTAGTTTTTCCTGTAGAAGATTCCCCAATCATATGCACCATAATATTTTCTACGCTAATACTTTCCTTCAAATAATCCACCAGCAATCCACCGATAGACGCTGATAATATAAACTCTAATGGTGTATGTCCAATAACATCTTCCTTTAGCATGTCCAAGTATTTCTTATAGCTACCCTTTGGGGAAACTCTCAGTTTCCCCTTATAGTAACTATTAATACCGACTGCTGTTGCTCCTTTGAATATTTCTTCCCCTTTCCAATTCCCTATGCCAAGCTTTCTATGACATAGAACTTGTTTTGCTTTCAATTCCTGATTTTCAATGGTCTTAATGAGGTAGTCAGCCGATTTTTTCGTCACCTGTACACCATATGCTGTTAATGCACCTATTTTCGTTTCGACCAGATCCTCTCTTGGAAAAAGAATCGTTCTTCGCTTGCCATCTACCCCATGAAAATATAGTGTCAAATATTGCTTACATGTCTCTACTTCCGTAATGGAGTTCTCAACAAACACTGCACCACCGCATGGTACAAAAACAAACTCATCCTTCCGAAGAGTATAATATCCATATTGACCGTTTTCTATATTTACTGCTTTATGTAACACCTGCTGACTGACTCTCCCGCGGGATTCTTCTATTTTCACTTCATATTCCATGTAGTCTCCCCCTTTCTGTTCCTATGACAACTTTCAATTATCTTCCCGTGCCATGCAAGTGTTACATTCTCAAAAATGAATTCAATCAAATCTTCTCTTCTCGTATGTAACCCACATCTTTCATTTATCGCTTTTTCAGCCACAAGAATCATTCCTATCTGTTTAAAAAACGCTTTTGGAACATGTTGAAAGATTCCTCTTTCCTTTGCAAGCTTTTTAAATTCCGCAATTTCAGATGCCAAATAGTTTCGTGTCACCTCTTTTCCCCATCTTCTGAGCGTTTTATCCACACTTGGAATTAGATTACCGTATACCTCCGAGCATTCCATTGATACTCGTATCATATGATTTGTACTCTTAAACCACTGAACATCTGGCGAAACTTCTAACCATGCGGTCGGGATACCCTCGTTTTTTATGGTCTCATTCCTACCTGTGGTTATCGCAATGATAGTCTTATGATGTTTCTGACACCCATTTTCAGTCAAATATTCTTTAATCGCAGGAATCCCACTTACTAACATGGATAGCCATCAGCTATTGTTTCTTCGCATGCTTCAAATCTTTTTAAGTTGGTAAAAACCAGATCCTCTTTATATGGATTTGAACCACACGCCACACATAACCGTCCCACTTCCCAGATATCACCACTCCCTCTCTCTGCCAAATGAATCTTTATGCATTCTTCCTGTAACCAGTCTGATATAGCTCCTGCAACCGAAATGCACAGTCCAAAAGTCAATGGCATCCAATGATCTATATCCCTATCGATTAGCTCATCCCACCCTCGACTCGATTCTTTTGAACCAACATTACCTGTTTCATTTACTTTGTTTTCAATATGAAATTCGGATTCAAATGCATTGAGTATAAAATCCGAATTCATATTCAAATTTTTGTTTCTCATAAAAATTTCTCCTTTTTAAATCTTTTTCAAACAGTACTGTTTTCTATCTATTACTTTATCATCTTTTATTTTCCCCAAAGATGGACATTCTATTTTCTTTCAAAACCCGTTACACCCCCTTTTTTCTAGGGTGTTTCGTGCTTCGCCGGAAAAATCTCCTTGTTTCCCTTGGAAAAAAAGTGGAATAACGAACAACTAATTATACATGTGAAAGGAGATATTTATATGAACGAAAAAAATATGACAGAAAAGAAACTTAGCAACTTTAGAATGAAAGGTTTTACGCCTGCTCTTGAATTACTTGTACCCAAGCATAATAAGAACGAATATCGGTCAAAAGAGAGTCGTAAGTCAAACTATGACTGTTCAAATTATGTTCGAATCTATAAGTGGACTAGAAGAACCACCAAAAAGCTTATTCGCTATTTGGCTCATTACCAAATAACCTCATCATCAGCCGAAGAAGATATAGACTTCTTTATGCATCATATATTGGCAATTTATTTTCAAGCATTTGAGATTCCATCTCTCGCGCCACAGCCAACAGTATTCAAAAACAGTTTTACATATTTTATTAACAACTGTTTACAATGCTATGAAAAAGTCAACAGAAAAGGACATCTCTGTGATAGGATCATTTATCCTGCAGATATGTCCCTTTTTTGTGCCTATTTATTGGGTACTAAAGATAATCTTCTCTCAGAAGACTACATACTGACAACTATACAACGCGAAAAAATAACTCAAATAAAGGCTTGTATAAACCTTTCTCCACAGGATCAGTTCTTAGAACTTGTGAAAATATTTTTTCAGAAATAATAATAGTTTGGGGCACTAGACCTGCTAGTGCCCCAACTAATCATTCCTTATCTGGAAATGCGTAGTTTCTGAATTTCCACTTTCCACTAAATCTCTGTCCCGCAAATAAAGGATGGATTGTTCTAAGTTCTGCATATATACCGTCTGCATCTACCAACTCATACACCTTCTTCGCATATGGCTTTAAGCATTCACATACCTGCTTTTTTGCTTCTTCTACACGCTTATTTCCAGTGAATGTATTTCCCCATCCAATTAATACCGCATTAAACTTTTCATTCAAAAGCGAATTCAGGTACTCGATATTATCTGTATTATCATTTACATTCGCTGGCTTTAACTTTGTACAAATATCTGCAAAGAGATTCCACACAACAATTTCTGAATATCCCATCGTTCCCAGGTTATTAAGTAAATAGTTGGTCGTATTATCAAATACCTGTATATTGTTTGACGCAGGATTCATACCTATAACAAGTATTTTCTTTCCCTTTGTCCCGTTATATTTAAGTGTCAAGGCAAATCTACGCTTCAAATCTTCATCGTACACACCTGTTTTTTCCAGCAACTCTGTCTGCTTTACTACATTATCCATATTCATTCTCCTTTTTCAAAACCTTTACCATCTGTACTGCATAATCTGAGGAACATAGATAAAGCCGGAATGTCACTTCCATAGTACACTCCGGCTCTTTCTGTTCATACATATCTTCATACTCGTATTCATCCGCATTTAATTTAAAATATTTCAAAACATTTTGCTCATGTTTAAACACTTCTGTTTCTTCTCCAAACAGTACAATCACAAAACCACCTAAATCAGCGTCTATACGGCGGTTCTCACCATATGCAGTATCTAACGTAGCAACTATTCTTTCAACGCTGTTTTTGACCCCAAAATGGCTGTTTATGACACGCACCTCAGTTGGCAATACCTTTAGCCAATCTTCTAAATCCTCTTGGTTCTTGATTACCTTATACATGGTTTTTTCCTTTCCGCATCTGTCCTCTGTGCTGAATTATTATCTTAAGCATTGTTGTTACTACTGTAACACCTGCTAACACTAACTTTAAATCCTTTTCTTTCACTCCTGCTCCTCCCAAATTCTTATGTTTGCATATAACGCATTTAGCAATATAACCCCTATTGCTATTCCCAACAAATAATACTGCATATTCATTTCCTCCAAAAAAAGACCAACGCTCATTTGAACGTTGGTCTCCCTAATTATAGTATTTACCTAAAATGCTTATTAACAATTAATACGACTATCGCAATCACTGCCACTACGCCTATAATGGTCGTAAGTCCTGTTAACGCCGGAATAAGTAAATATGCAAAAAAACCTATTACCATAATTGCAACAAGCACTGGTATCAAATATTTCAATGCTTTTTTCATTTCTTACCTTTCCCTTACATCTGTGCAAGTAATTCTGCTTTCTTCGCATTGAACTCTTCTTCTGTAAGTATTCCCGCTTCTTTTAATTTGTTCAATTTTTCAAGTTTAGCAAATACATCATCCTCTACAGGCGTACTTTGCTGAACTACAACCTGTCTTGCATTTCTTTCATCCATCTTGATGCTACGTCTATATTCCTGATATATACGAACAACCCTTTCTGCTTCGTATGTGAATAATGTCTGAATCTTTTCCTGTGCACCTGATACATAAATCGTTATATTACAAAGCTTGAATGCTGCTGTCAACGCAAAATCAATGAGTCCATTTGTCTTCTGGTCTGTAGACATGGATGTGATGTCCTCATAGTAAAACTGTTTTATGTTCTTTGTAGCCCCAAGCATTTCTCTATCAAGCATTAAAATCTGTTTATTGGTACAAACCACAAAATCCTTTGCTGTGATGTTATCCATTCCCCATGCAAAATAGACCAGTAATTCATCATCAAAGATGTACTGTTTAATGATCTTAACAATCTTATCGCCAATCTTGTCCTTGATTATCTTGTCAATTTCAGATTCTGTAATTTCAAAGTCTTTCTCCTGTAATCTTCGCACATATTCTTCAATCGTAATTTTATCAAAATCAGACACATTATTCGCGATAAATAATGCTACACCATTGCATACAACCTGATATCCATCTTCTTCGCTTACAAAATCAAGCTGTGATATCTGGGCTAAATCTACAGTAAAACTTCCTGCAAACGCTGTATTCTCTGGAAATGTAATAGAGATATATAACTTCGTCGGAGTCATTATCAGTAATTCACCCTTATTTCCATCAAATTCAAAAAAAGGAGTTTCTGTAACATCATAATCCTTGATTGCTTTCTGAGCTTTTTTCTTTATCTTGTCAGCGTGTGGATACATTGTAATTTTAGATGCAGATACACTGTTAGCCGGAAGTAAAAGCTTTTCAAAATATTCTTTTGTAAAATCCAGAATAGTATCATTTAAATCAAAGCATGGAGTTCCATTAAACCCACATAGAATCTGCTGTGAAACACTCTGTTCATATTCAGCCACTCTATTATTCATTTCTTCCATTTTCTTGTTCTGTTCTTCCTTCTTAATTGCTGAATACTGCTTCTGTTCCTCAAACATCGCTTGTGCACTTCCCGCAACAGCATTTGCCTTATCTGTTACATTTTTCATTAAATCCTTAAGTCCCATTTTCCTGTTCCTCCTTATTCTTATTTATCCTGTTTTTTTCTTTACCTTTTAATTCTAATGGAATCTCAGTGATTGGCTTTATACTTTCCAGTTGAACTTCTTTCTCGCTACAGAACCCTTTACTTTTTGTGTAAAATAATCTTTTCATCCGATACCCTTTCCAATCGATAATCCCTCAACTTATTCAGTGCTCCTACACCACCTCCGGCTACTGCAATTGCTACTGCCGAAATAGCTGTAGGCAGTCCCAGTACACTTGCTAGCGTTGCCATAGCTGGCGTTGCGATTAAAGCATCTGGAACAGCAGTCGTTCCAGCTGTAGATACAGCAACTACTGCACATGATACTGCTATAGACGCTGAAGCTATACATATGCCCCACGCAACCTTCCCCATTACTTTTATTTTTATTACTTTCTTGCATAAATCCATTTCAATTTCTATTGTGTCCTGTCCTTCTTTTAACGCTTTCCCTAGTTCCTTTTCTGTCGTCATTATGTATTCACTCCTTTTAAATTGAGCATATATATACTCATATATAAATATATCATATATTCATCACCCTTACAATAATCAGCTTATCAAAATATAATAATATGTGGAGGAAATCATAATGTATAAGAAAAAAGAAAACCCTCTGCGCTTACTCCCCATTGACCCGGAAAAACGCGGAGAAATCAGAATTCGTTTGGACGATATTTTAAAAGAACGTAATATTTCTTTAAATCAGTTATCTTTTCGTGCGGAAATGCAGAGAACTCAGTTGAGAAATTATCGTGATAACAAAGTGCAACGCCTAGACATAGATATCTTATTGCGTCTTTGCTATGTATTAGATTGTGACCTTTTTGACTTAATCGAATATATTCCACCTACGTCAGAAGAATAGCTATGCATTTTCTCCATACAATGTTTTCAATGTCATTGAATAAATAACATATACTGTACTTCTGTCATCCCATAGCTCAAGCGTGTCCAGATACCACTCTCTTTGTTTCGTTAACCATCTTCCATCATCAACAAGAGGAATGTCTTCAATATCATGCGCAATATGGAGTTTGCGAGGATAACAGTCGAGAACATCTTGTATTCCTGTTATATCATCCCTAACTGGTTTTAAAAGTATTGCTATGAAACCACTTTTCCCTAACTTCTTTTCTTTCAGAATCCTTTCCGCTTTGTTTAGAATTTCTTCTGGAAGCAAATATTTTCTTTTAAATAAAGGTCTTAGTCTCCTCAAAAGAATGAGTTGACTCTTAGAATAGATTTTGATGTACATATCACTCACCACCTTTCTTACATCATAAAAATAATATACGTTTATAAAATAAAAAGGACAGTAAAACGTACTTTGTCACTGTACATACTACTGCCTTTACAAAACTCTTTTTATATTACTTGGACTGTTTATTTTCGTTGCGACGGACTCGCGACAGATTTCGCGTCAGATACACCTCAACCTTGTATTTCCTATGGATTTGTCATCCAAATATGACTTTCCTTTATTTTCAACGAAAAAATCACCGCCCCCGACGCTCTCATGACGCCAAAAACAGTGATTCCTAAGTGCGCGATCAGGGGCTCGAACCCTGGACACCCTGATTAAGAGTCAGGTGCTCTACCAACTGAGCTAATCGCGCATGCGTTATTTAGTTTTGTTACTTCTTTATGACGCAAAAATTATTATATAGTATACCTTGTAAAAAAGCAAGTGTTTTTTTATATTTTTTTACTGTTTTTGTCAACTTTTTTCTGATTTCCCGTTAAAACCTTTCGGATCTACGCATATTCTTTTTACTCCTCTCATACAATTTACTAACGGGAGGTTGGCATTATGTATTTCTCTTCAAAAAAGTTATTTCAAAAAGATATTTTCCAACAGGACAAGCTATCTATATTAACGGTAATCATACTGGGAAGTCTGTCACATTTTCTATATGAATTTTCCGGGAAACGCGTTATCTTTGCATTGTTTTGTCCGGTCAATGAATCCGTCTGGGAACATTTGAAATTATTATTTTTCCCTTTTCTTCTTATTACGATTTTAAATTGGTATCAAAAGCGCCCTCCGGTACTAGCCTTTTTCTATCACCGTTTCCTCGGCATCATCTGTGCGATGTTTGCCACACTGATTCTTTTCTATACCTACACGGGTATCATCGGAAGACATTTTTTAATTGCTGATCTTACTATTTTTGTTTTCAGCGTTATTTTTGTGTTTTATATAAGCCAATACTTTCAGAGAAAACGACTTCTCCCTCCTACACAAGAAGTCGTTTTCTCTCTATGGATTTTATTATCCATATGCTTTTTTGTCTTTACCTGTTATCCACCGGATATCGCTCTGTTTTTCCCTCCGCAGTAAGGAATTTTAATTCTTTCAATTTCTTTGATTTCTATACTTTTTTCAGAATTTATAGTATACTTTCCTTAAATTATAATTCATGTTATCGAAAGGAAGTGTTACTATGCAGAATACCGTTTCCTGCAAAATCGAACATCATGCCATTCTTTTCGCTCTCCTCGCTAAAGAAGCTATTTTGGAGTGCGGAGACGCCGGAAAAGAAGCAATTCTCGAAGGCATGACTACATACGGTAATGAAAGAGGGGCACGCATGGCTGCCAACGCTCTGGCTCACGGTGACGAGCTGAACACTATGACAAATCAAGCCTACGGAGAATGGAAACCCGACTATGACGGTCAGATGGAGTTCGGACAGTTGAGAACTCAGCCCACATTACAGACCTACATTTCAAAATGTGCTTGGTGTGATGCTTGGAAAAAGCATAACCTTACAGAATACGGTAAATATTATTGTGTCAATGTTGACAACGCCGTTTACCAAGGTTTTCGATCTGATTTTGTCTGCACGCCTACAACCACTTCTTTGAGTTGGGGCGGCGAACGCTGTGAATTTGACTGGGGCTATCCTTTAACCGATGAGGAGAATGAACTTCTCGCCGCAAAGAAAAAAGAGCTGGGCACTTCCTGTATGAAAGATTTTAATTACCATACTGCCCATCTGAAATATACGATTTCAAAAACACTGATTGACAAACTCGGTGAAGTCGGACAAAAGATCATTGACCGGGCTTTAAAAGACTATGTAGATACATTTGGACAGGAATATCTGAATGTTCTTGATGGTGTCTATCCCGAGAACTAACGCGGAGGATCAATATGAAACAGCAATCTAGCATTTCCTCATGGCTGGCAGATCATGAATTGGAACTGATACAAGCCGCCGATTATATCTTCCAACACCCGGAACTCGCCTACAAAGAGGAATTATCCTCAAAATATTTAAGCAATTATCTGGAGCAGCAAGGGTTCCACATTTCCAAAGAAACCGCAGGCGTCTCCACTGCATTTACTGCAGAATGGGGACACGGAAAGCCTGTTCTCGGTTTTCTGGCAGAATATGACGCCCTTGCAGAACTCGGACATGCCTGCGGACATAATCTTCTCGGCACCGGTGTTGCGGCCGCCGCATGCGCTCTAAAAGCAGACATGGAAGCAACTGGCGCATCCGGCACCATCCGCGTCTATGGATGTCCGGCAGAAGAGATTATGTCCGGCAAGATCGTAATGATGAAGCAAGGCGTATTTCAAGATCTGGATGTGGCAGTCACATGGCATCCCTTTGACCGAAACCGAATCAGCAATGATATCTGGCAGTCGCAGGATATTAAAAATTATACATTCCACGGTGTCAGCGCTCACGCCTCCCGTAATCCGGAAAATGGACGCAGCGCCCTTGATGCCGCGGAACTTATGAACATCGGCGTCAATTATCTTCGGGAACACGTTCCCACGGACGTCCGCATGCATTACGCGTACATAGATAATGGACAACCCGCCAATGTAGTACCTGACCTTGCCAAAACCAATTATTTCATCCGCTCCAGCAAACGTTCACGGACAGAAGACGTAAGCCAGCGGGTAGATAGCTGTGCAAAAGGTGCAGCTCTTATGACCGGAACCACCGTAGACATTGAACTTCTTGGAAGCTGCAAAGAGATGAAGGTAAATCGTGTTCTGGCAGAACTTTATTATCAGGCAATGAAAGAGATTCCAACGCCGGAATATACGGACGAAGAATTGAGTTTCGCTGCAAACATAAGCAAAGAAGCCAATCTTCCTAATAACGGAATCTATTTTACCGGACTGGAACCTCTGGAACCGGCTCCCGTACCCATCTCCATCGGAACAGACGCCGCAGAAGTAAGCCACGCTGTTCCTCTTATCACCATCAGTGCAGCCACTATGTGCAAGGGAACACCCCTTCACCACTGGGCTGCTGCAAAACAGGCAGGAATGAGTATCGGTCAGAAAGGCATGCTCTATGCTGCCAGATGTATGGCAGAAGGAACGAAATTATTGCTTGAGCAACCGGAAAAATTAAAAGAAGCTTGGGAATTTCACAAGACAACAGACTAAGGAGGTATTTAATTATGATAAATAAAAAAATCGGATTCATTGGATGTGGAAATATGGGCGGCGCCATCCTTTACGGTGCTCTGGAAAGTGGAGTTCTCGACAAAGGAAACGCATATGTTTACGATATCAATCCTGCCATGATGAAAAAGGCAGAGGAATGGGGTGTTCATCTGGCAGCTGACGATGAGGATCTGTGCGCAAAAAGTGACATTATATTGTTAGCAGTAAAACCGCAAAACGCTGCCGAAGCGCTCGCCATGTGCAAGAAAGCGTTGGATGGAAAATCCATGATGTCCATCGTTGCAGGTGTCACCGTAGAACGTCTGCGTGCAATGATCGACGGAACTCCTCGCATTCTCCGCCTTCTTCCGAACACTCCGGCAATGGTATTTGAAGGCGCTTTTGCTATCTGTTCCGACAATGATTTTCTTCCGGAAGATCTGGAAATTGCCAAATCCATCTACAGTGCCATCGGAATTATCGAAATGGTGCCGGAGCACTTGATTGATGCTGCCTGTGCTTTAAACGGAGGCGGTCCTGCTTTTGTAGCTATGTTTATTGAAGCTATGGCTGACGGTGGTGTAAAACAGGGGCTTCCAAGAGCAACCTCTTACCGCCTTGCTGCACAGACCTGCCTTGGAACTGCAAAAATGATTTTGGAAAAGGGAATCCATCCCGGAGAATTAAAAGATATGGTAACTTCTCCCGGCGGCACAACCATTGAGGGCTGCGAAGCATTGGAACGCGGTGGCATGAGAGGCGCCGTTATCGACTGCATCAACAAAGCTGCCGAGAAATCAAAGAAATTATAATATAAACCACAAAAAAGGAACTCAGCTTCATGCTGAGTTCCTTCTCTTTTATCCCTTCATTTTCTTGATGACTTTCAGTCTGGTAAATTCTTCTCTTTCTTTCTCTTCCAACGCATTGTTAATCGTGTATACAAGATTCGTATACATTGGAATCGTAATGTTTTTAAGGGCATTGGCACGCTTTTGTGTCTTCTTAATATTGGTAGCAAGACGGTATGCCGCATTTTCCACTTCTGACAATTCCAATGTCAGTTCTTTCACTTCACGAAATGCTTCTCGCGCAATATCAATAGATTCGTGAGTTGTTCCAAAGGAATATGTCAGCACATTTTTCTTGTCATCATGTTTTACATGTGGAATCTCCGTTCCCATAATACTTCTTGTCTGAATGCGAACCGAATCTTCAATCGGAACTGTAAATGCAAGTTCTTCAACTTTACTGATTCCATGTTCGATATTCGCCCTCTGAAGACATGCGTATGCTTTCGTAAATGTCGTGTCGATCTTCTCCTGTATATCCTTGGCTTCATCGATCAACGTCATCAGCTCTTTCAGAAGAATATTCCTTTTTTTATCCATCAAATCATAGCCCTGATGCGCCAATGCAAGTGAATTCTTCGCCAGCATCAGGTTACCTTTTGTAGGAAATTCCCGCGGGTCCATACACTGCCTCCTTTCGCAGCCGCTAGTTTGCTTCGCCTTGATAGTATTTATCGATCAGTTTTGTATCAATTCTGTCTAACTCTTCCTTCGGCAGAAGTCCCAGAAGCTCCCATCCAAGATTCAATGTATCCAGAATCGTTCTATTCTCAGTTGGTCCCTGACCAATATATCTTTTCTCAAATTCTTCACCGAATTTCAGATATTTCTTATCGATCGGAGACAGTTCATCCTCACCGATAACAGAAGCAAGATTTCTTGCCTCTCCTACTTTTGCGTAAGAAGAGAACAACTGGTTTGCCAGATCCTGATGATCTTCTCTTGTGTATCCCGCTCCGATACCGTCTTTCATAAGACGTGACAGAGATGGTAAGATACTGATCGGCGGATACACTGCCTGCCCGTGGAGATTACGGTCCAATACAATCTGCCCCTCTGTAATATATCCGGTAAGGTCCGGGATCGGATGTGTAATATCATCGTTTGGCATCGTCAGAATCGGAAGCTGTGTCACAGATCCGGTTGAATCTTCTACAATACCCGCACGCTCATAAATCGTTGCAAGCTCACTATACAAGTAGCCCGGATATCCTTTTCTTGACGGAATCTCTCCTCTGGAAGAAGAAACTTCACGCATCGCCTCCGCAAAAGAAGTCATATCTGTCAAAATAACCAAAATGTGCATATTGCATTCAAACGCAAGATATTCCGCAACTGTCAATGCGACCTTTGGTGTGATCAGACGCTCTACCACCGGATCATTTGCCAGATTTAAGAACATACACACGTGATCGGATACTCCGCTTTCCTCAAATGTTTTCTGGAAGAACTCTGCCACGTCATGCTTTACACCCATTGCACCGAACACAACTGCGAATTCTCCTTCCGCGTCATCTCCCAGCGAAGCCTGCTTAACAATCTGGGCAGCCAGCTGATCATGCGGAAGTCCATTTCCGGAAAAGATCGGAAGCTTCTGACCACGAATCAAAGTGGTCAAACCATCAATCGCAGAAATACCTGTGCGAATGTAGTTTCTTGGATATTCACGTTTTACAGGATTCAACGGGAGTCCATTAACATCACGCTTATCCGCTGCATTTAGCGGGCCGAGATGGTCGATCGGACGGCCGATTCCATCAAATGTACGTCCCAGCATATCCGGTGACACGGACACTTCCATCGGATGTCCGGTAAGCTTCGTATGCGTGTTGACAAGAGACATGTTGTCTGTTCCTTCAAACACCTGAATGATTGCTTTATCTTCATTCAACTCTACGATACGCCCCATCTTGCGGATATTTCCATCTACAACAAATTCTACAATTTCATCAAAAAACGCATCCTGTACGCCTTCCAGCGCAACCAGAGGACCGTTAATATTACTTAAGCCAAGATATTCAATTGCCATAATCAGCCCCTCCTTTACGCGTTTTTCTCGATGACTCTGTTATAGAATTCATCGATTTGCAATTTATACATATCCAACATCTGCAGATTATCATTTGGCACATCATATTTAATCGCGATCACTTTATCGAAGATTCCCTCTGACTTCAGTACAGACATCGGCATTCCCATAGCAACCAGCTTTCTGCTGGTTTTATACAGATACAGAATCACATCCATCATTTTAAACTGCTTCTCCATTGATACACAAGTATCATCCTTATGGAATGCGTTCTGCTGCAAAAATCCAAGACGAATGACTCTGGCAATCTCAAGGATCAGCTTCTGATCATCAGGGAGTACGTCTCCGCCGATCAGTTTTACAATTTCCATAAGACTGCTCTCCTGATTGAGAAGTGACATCAGACGGTTTCGATAATCGACGAATTTCGGTGATACATTTTCAAAATACCATCCGCTCAGGTCGTTTAAATATTCGCTGTAACTGGACAGCCAATGAATTGCCGGGAAATGTCTTGCATAGGCAAGGGATTTATCAAGTCCCCAGAAACATCGCACAAAACGTTTCGTATTCTGTGTGACCGGCTCCGAGAAGTCACCGCCCTGAGGAGATACTGCTCCGATAATGGACACCGAACCGGTTGCCCCGTTCAGCGTCTGCATCATTCCCGCGCGCTCATAGAACGCAGACAGTCTGGATGCCAGATACGCCGGGAATCCTTCTTCTGCCGGCATCTCTTCCAGACGTCCTGACAGCTCACGCAGAGCCTCTGCCCAACGGGAAGTAGAGTCTGCCATAATCGCCACATCATAGCCCATGTCCCGGTAATACTCCGCCAATGTAAGCCCTGTATAAATAGAAGCTTCACGGGCTGCCACCGGCATATTGGATGTATTGGCGATCAATGTCGTACGGTCCATCAGAGGATTGCCGCTCTTTGGGTCGATCAACTCTGAAAATTCTTCCAGAACCTGTGTCATCTCATTTCCACGCTCTCCGCAGCCGATATAAATGATAATATCTGCATCGGACCATTTTGCGATCTGATGCTGCGTCATCGTCTTACCTGTTCCGAACCCCCCCGGAATTGCTGCTGTTCCTCCCTTTGCGATTGGGAACATTGTATCCAGAATACGCTGACCTGTAATCAAAGGCACACTTGCCGGATATCTCTTATGCACCGGTCTTGGCACACGGATCGGCCATTTCTGCGTCATCGTCAGCTCTTTCTTTCCACCATCTGTCAATTCGATTGTCACAAGCACGTCATCAATTGTATATTGTCCATCTTCCACAACGGATACGACTACACCATCTACGTTCGGAGGCACCATACATTTGTGTACGATCGCGCGAGTCTCCGGTACTTCTGCAATGATCGTTCCTCCGTGAACTGTATCACCGACTGCAACGGTGATATGAGTATCCCACAATCTGGTGCGGTCCAGAAAATCTACGTTAGCGCCACGGGTGATAAAAGAACCGCCGGTATCTGCGATCCGCTCCAGCGGTCTTTCAATACCGTCAAAAATGTTGTCAAGAATTCCGGGAGCCAGCGTGACTGACACTGCATCACCGGAAGATACCACTTCCTCGCCCGGACGAAGTCCTGATGTCTCTTCATACACCTGAATCGTTGTCAGATCTTTATCGAGAGAAATAACTTCTCCAACCAGACGTTCCTTCCCGACATATACCATTTCTGACATTTTAAACTCATATTTTCCTTTTAAATAGATAACGGGACCATTGATGCCGTAGATCTTTCCTGCCTTTACACTATCCAATTCCCGCACCTCCCTTGAACAAGAAATTATGGTACTCATTTTCCAGCGCACCCTTATAGGCGTGATCGATCAGGATATTCTTCTCATGGATCACTGCCCGGATACCACCGACAAAATCTTCTGTGCTGATTGTAAGCTTCATACCTGTATCCTTTTCCAGATACTCTTTTTTATCTGCGTCCGTCTGATTAATATAAATCGTCATCTCTTCCCCGTCCGCAAATCTTGCAGCCTTCTCAATATATTTTTCAAGAAGTTCAAGATATTCTTCTGTTTTCATAAAATTCTGAAGCTCTTCTTCCACTTCTGCAAACAGAGCTTTTTTCAAAAGCTTATGCTTCTTCCCTGCTTCCCGCTTCATTTCAAGCTGCGCTTTGGACACTGCCATATTCAGCTGCTGGCGGGTACTTACAGTCTCAGACTTGATACGAAGCTCAGACTGATGCTTTCTTTCTAATTTATGTTGTTCAAACACTCCGCGCAGTGCATCCTCATGGCGTTTCATAATGGCATTTTCCTCTGCCCTTGCTTCTTCCATAGCTGCTACACGCAAATGTAATATCTTCTCTTCTAAGGTCAAAAATGTCACCTCTTCTCTACAGTTTCAAACCAATTGCCTCATTTACATAGGATGTGATAAAGTCTTTTCTACGTCCGGTTCCGTGTCTGTCAGGAATCTCAATCAATAGCGGCATGGTACGTTCCATACGAATCTCATTGATCAGATCCGGGAACTCCCGCCCGAACTTCTCTGTGAGCAGGATCACCCCTACCTCTTTATCGTCCATGGCAGTTTCGATGGCAGTACGAAGTGCTCCTCTTTCATGCACTACAATACCGTCCACACCTGCCAGCCGCATTCCTGTCAGCGTATCCACATTATCACTGATCAGATACATCTTCATCTTACAATTTACCTAAGATCATGAAGGAGATGATCAGTCCGTACAGACATACACCTTCTGCAAGACCTACGAAGATCAGTGATTTACCAAGTGCACTGGAATCCTCACTGATTGCACCAAGCGCTGCTGATGCGGCACTTGCTACGGCAATACCACCGCCCACACAAGATAAACCGGTTGAAAGTGCTGCGGCAAGGTAACCAAATCCGGTTGCGTTAGATGCTGCTGTTCCTGCTGCCTCTGCTGCATGAACCGGATCTCCACTAAACATCATAATACCGGCAATCACAAATGCACTGAAATAAAAGAACGCATTTGCTCCAATCGCTCTTTTGTAACGCTTCTTTGTTTTCTCTCCAAGAAGAAAATAACCGAATGGAATCACAATGCCAAGTACAAGGGCTCCGATAAGTAATAATTTTACTGCTAATGTCATGATTTTATATCCTCCTTAATCTATGCAATATTATTGTATTTTTCTATGTTCGTTAAATGGTTTGAATTCTCTTCCGCTTCCCTTATAGAATCGGCTGAACATCTCATAATATTCAAGTCTCAATACCTGAATTCCGACAACCAGTCCTTCCAGCAGACATACGAAAATATTTCCTCCGATAACGCCTAACCAGTTCGGGCTTCCGGTTTCCGCTCCCGATAACATAAGCACCACTTCCATCATGGCAGCATGACTCACTGCAAATGCACCGATACGTACATAGGACAGTGTGTTTGAGAAATAACTGAGCAGCGTCTCGAACAGTTCAAAGAATCCCTGCACAAAGAACATTCCTTTTCCGCCTTCAATCTTTTTATGATTGTGCTTTACAAGATTGCCAAGAGGCTCTTTAAACACAAACATCAGGATTGGAATTCCAAGGAACAGCGCCATCATAATATTGCCCGGCACTTTATGTCCTGTCATATACAGTACAATTGTTACCACTAAGAATCCATAAAACACAAGTCCGGCAACTCCGTTGTGCGAGAACCATAATTCTTCTTTGTCCCCGGACTTTATGGAATTGATGATCTGGAAGATCATCACGAGAATATTCAGTCCCATACCAAAAGCAACCGCCACAATGAATACTGTGTTAAGCTGACCGATAAACGGAAGATTTGTCATAGCTTCCGCAGGCCGCAGCCAGATAGGCTCTATGATATCTTCAAATCCGAATATACTTCCGAACATAAATCCGAAAAACATAGAAAAAAGTCCAGCCACAGATATGATTCCTGCAAGGTTCATTTTCTTCGTCAGATACAGGATTCCGCCGATCACAAACAGACAGAATCCCTGCCCTACATCGCCAAACATGGCGCCGAAGATAAAGGTATAAGTAAGCGCCACAAAAATGGTCGGGTCCATCTCATTCGCCGAAGGAAGCCCATACATTCTGATAAACATTTCAAATGGTTTGAAAAACTTCGGATTTTTGAGCTTTGTCGGGGGATCGCCGAAATATTTCTCCCTGTCTTCCTCAACGACAATAAAGATGCGGTCATCGTTCTTCGTCTCTTCGAGGAACTTCTTCACATCATCTTCACCCATCCATCCGCACAAAATATAGTAGTCTTCTCTGGTATCAGCTTCCTCAATTCTTGCCGCCATCTTTCTTACGTCAAAAATATTAGAAAGCTCTTCCAGCCGCTTCTGTGCGCCTAAGATTTTCGCTGCGTAGCGATTCATAAGCTGGTCCACTTCTTGTTCCAGACCTTCAATCTCTTTGTGTGTACTTTCCATCTGATTTTTCAGATCCTCACAAGCCTGTGCCGGAGTTCCGACCGCCTCCGTCGGGAGATTGATTCTCTCAAAATGAAGCGAGTTAAATACAGAATCTACTTTACTTGCTTCCGCATTAGAAACAAAATAGCTTCCATATACATAATTTTCATTTCTTATACCTTCAATAAAGACCGCATTCAAGTCTTCAAACAGGTATTTTTCTAATCGGCGGTAATAATCTACTGCAACCCGCCCAAAACGTACTTTCATGTAACGATAATGTGTTACTTTGTTCAAATCTACCTCTAACGGACAAAATGGTTCCAACACATTGAGTCGATTCTTTAAGTCTTCTTCTTTTTTCTTAAGAAGCTCCTTCTTGTCCTGCAGGTTCAAATATTCATGATTGATCTCTCGAATCATGTCCATCATCTCAGTTTCCGTCATTACGGAATCCGCATGAACCTTCTCATTCTTAATAAGAGCTGCGAACTGCTCTGCCTTGGCGAGAGGCTCCCGATACGGATTCACCTCCACGAAAGGCTGTAAGTTATCTGTCGTCTTTAACTCTGCCACCGCATTTTCAAGCTGCATCTCATATTTTGACAGATACTTATCGCAGACACGATCGATATCAACCTTCGGTCCACTGATGCTCAAAAATTTCATCTTTACAATCATTACCCTATACCTCCCAAGTATCCTAGCGTTTCTCTTGAAGTCAGACCATAGCGGATACACTCAAGAGCTGTTGTCAGCTTATAGATCTCTTCTTCTTTTAAAAACAGATAAGTGCTGATCGTTGCTATGGAATACGGATTCCGGCGCCTGTCTCTAAGATACAGATCTCTGAGACAATCTTTGTAAAATTGCTCCAGTGTCTTGGCACCGGTATAACGATATCTCTTTTCGTAATAAGATTCCCGAAGCTTCGCTTCAAATTGTTCCACACTGGGCGCTTCCACAAGCGCTTTGAACTCTTCAATATTCAGTCGATAATGAACCGGTATCGTCAGAGAATAGATATCCGGCGGAAGAAGATGATAATACTTCTTCGCCCGGTAAATCCACTGAATATTCAGAAGATCAATCTTCGTTCCATAATCACGTTTAAAGATCTCCAGCTCCTGCTTCTTCAGATTTCTCCTCTGTTTGCTCCACAGCGCCTGAAAATAATACAGATCCAACGCCAGATCATAATCAAACAGGGATGCATTCCCCGATTCCTTCAACTTATTAAGCGGTTCATAATACTCTGTATCCTTCAAATTATCCACCAGCTCCTCCACCGTTGTGGATGTGATCAGCTTATCAATGGACAACTGCGAATACCTGTCAAAAAATTCCTTTTTATAATCAAGGTCAAATGGCCTGTCATAGTGATTAAACACGATTCTCAGGCAGTAATTAATGAGATCCACCTCATAGCGTTTCCAATAGATTTTCAGGAATTTCTTCTGTTCCATGCCCGCAAACCGGAACATTTTTGCCCAATCATCGTATAGTGATTGATACAGTACTTTCTCCACATGGCTTCGGTGATAAAGAGACGGATCCAGCCGGTTCATATATTCTGCATAGGCCGGTTTCCCTTTTAAATATTCAATAGCCTGAGGCACATTGGGAAGAGCTGCGATATTTTTATAATCCTGATCTGTCAAAAGCTTCGCCTGCATCGCGCGAACCTTTGTGACGATCCCACTGTAAGTCATAACATTTCCCATGTCTTTACACCTCTACAATACGTCTTACGATCTCCTTCGCATATAGCTCGTGATTTCCATCATATTCTTTTTGCAGATGTTCCAGCATAAAACTGTTCTTTTCTCTTTGTTCTGCCATTACCTGTTCCATTCTCTCATCTGCTTCTTTTTTAATGGCTGCAAGCTTCTTCTGAGTCTCAGCCTCCAGTTCTTCATCAAACTGATCTCTCTCTGCCTGTATACGCTTCTCAATTTTGTGCTTTTCTTCTTCAGCATGATCAACAATTGCTTCTGCTGTAGTTTCGATTTCTGCCAGTTGTTCAATTACAGAATCCATATCTTCTACCACCTCCGCTTGTCGTTTTTTTAACAAAAAAATCCATTTTTTATATCATACACCTATTCCCGAAAAATTCCATGGTAAAACTGTATAAATTTATATCATTTCTTTATAATTTTTATACATTTTTTACACATACCGGACACTATTTTTAAATTTGACTTTTTATTATCCGGAAGTTAAACTAGAAAAGGCACAAAACTTATAGCCTTAACCCGTGCAAAGACACGAAAAACAAGCGAAAGAAAGGTATCAATTATGAGATTAAGAAATATCCCCCGTGCAGACAGTGTTCTTGCCGGATCTGACATGGTCATTAAGACCGAAACAGACTATAAAGGAAACTGGAAAGAGGCAATTTTTCATAACAGCAATCCTATCCACATAGAAGTAGGTATGGGAAAAGGACAGTTCGTCCTTGCACTTGCCAGACTCAATCCCGACATTAACTATATCGGCATTGAGCGCTATTCCAGCGTCCTTCTGCGCGCCGTAGAAAAACTGGAAGAAGAAGTGCCGAATTTACGGTTTATCTGTATGGACGCTGCCACCTTGCCGGAAGTATTTGACAAAAATGAAATTTCCAGAATCTACCTGAACTTTTCCGATCCGTGGCCAAAGGCAAGACACGCCAGAAGAAGACTTACTTCTGCTGAATACTTCAAACGCTACGATCAAATTCTGATTCCGGACGGACAGGTTGAATTCAAAACCGATAACCGGGCACTTTTTGATTTCTCCGTAGAAGAACTGGAGGCTTCTGACATCTGGAATATGACCGCCTGTACATATGATCTTCACAACGATGCTACCATGAACAGCGGTAATATCATGACCGAATATGAGGAAAAATTTTCTTCTATGAATCATCCGATCTGTAAACTGATTGCCGGAAGGAAATAGCCGCCCCTCTCCTGCATATAATATAGGGAAACTTTTGTTCCGGAGACTGCATATGCGAAATCAGAAAAAGAAGTATCCAAAAAAACAGCTCTATCTACTATTTTATCGCAACAGACGATTGTTCCGCTTTCTTTCATGCACCTGCAAATCCATGAGAGAAGTCTGCTCAATCCTGAATGCTGATGCAAACTGCCGGACAAAGCAAAGGAGGCACTAACTTATGCTGCATCTGACTGAAAGGAATTTTAAAACAGAAGTCCTGGAAGCATCTCAGCCTACAGCCGTCATGTTTTATGCTCGCTGGTGCAGTAAATGTGCGATGATGCGCCCTTGTGCAGAAGAACTTGCCACACGTTTTCAGGCACAGTATAAATTTTGTGAGGTTGAAATTGATGAATCAGAAATACTTGCGCAATCTTACGGAATCGACATCGTACCGGCTTTTCTGTTTTTCCATAACGGACAGCTTCTTGCCGGCTTCTCCGGTCTGATCGACACAGATGTATTGGAGACGCGTCTCCATAAAATCTTTAGGAATTGTTAAGGTATATTTCATTTGCAAATAAGCCGGTATATGGTATATTAGGATAGTATACAAGATAAAGGAGGAATGGTGAAAACACCGATTGATTATGAAAAAATTTAAAAAAATCATCCCATTTGTTGTAACTCTCTCTCTGTTCGCTTCCTGTCTGCCGATGGTTGCAAAAGCAGACAGCTCCAAAGTCGTAACTCTGGGAGCCAACCTTTCCGATGAACAGAAAAACGAAATGTATGATTACTTCGGAACAAGCGCTGACAAGGTAGAGACCATTGAAGTCACTAACGCTGATGAACGTAAATATATGGAAGGGATTGCTTCTGAATCCCAGATCGGAACAAGAACTTACAGTTGTTCCTACGTAGAGCCTACAGAAAGCGGTGGTATTCAGGTAAAAACCGCAAACCTTACTTTTGTGACCAGCTCTATGATCGCAAGTACACTGACAACATCCGGCGTAGAGAACTGTAACGTTGTTGCCGCTTCTCCAATCGAAGTGTCCGGAACCGGAGCGCTTACCGGCATTATGATGGCTTACGAGACAGCCAGCGGCGAGACCCTTGATGAAGGACAAAAAGAAGCTGCCACCGAGGAGCTTGTAACTACCGGAGAACTGGCAGATGCTATTGGTCAGGAAGAAGCTACTGATTTAATGAACAATATCAAGCAGGAAGTGATCGAAGACGGAATCACTGACGAAGGCGAGATTCAGGACGTCGTAGAAGACAACGCCGACAAGCTTAACATCACACTGACACAGGAACAGCTTGACAAAATCGTAGCGCTTATGGAGAAAATTTCCCAGTATGATTATGATGTCAAAGCTCTGAAAGACACTTTAGAGAATCTGGAAGGAAAATCCGAAGGCTTTTTCGCTAAAATCTGGAGCTCTATCAAAGGCTTTTTCGGAGGCGACAAAGGTGATGGCGGTATCATCAACGATACAAAAGATGATATTCTCGGAAGTGACATTGTAACAGACAGCACACTGGACGATATTAAAGATAAAGTGGAAAATGCCGATACAGAAGGCTTGTGGGATAAAATCGTCAACTTCTTTAAGGGACTGTTCGGCGGTGATGATGCAGACTCCAAGGACAGCACCGAAGCATCTGGTACCGATGCTTCCGACACAGAAGATATTACCATTCAGGATAACACTTCTGATAACGATACTTCTGATAATGGTTCTGACGATACATCTTCAGATAGCACATCTGGCGATAGTTCAGACAATGAGCCTGACGATAGCGCCACAGAAGAAAACGAATAATCAAATATTGATATTCCAAAAATGCCACTGGGGAAATTCCCCAATGGCATTTTTTCTCTAATATCTTAATAATATCTCACTATCTTTTTGTAATCTTCCCCCGGAAGAACTGGATGAGCGGACCATTACAAAATGCGTTTACAATCGTTCCAAGTCCAAGGATCTCTCCCACCGGATTATGGGCTGCCAGACAGAAAATCACTCCAATACATACAACCGTCACATCCGACATTACTCTTGCTAAGCGAAAAGAAATCCTTTCTTTCGTCACTTTAGTAACAACAAATGCCACACTGTCATAAGGCGCAATTCCAAGATGAGCTTCCATATATAACGCACATCCAAAAGAAGCAAACAACGTTCCGATGAGCATAAATACAATTCTCAGGAAAAGTCCTGCCTTAAGTCCCAGCACTTCAAGTACGATCCAGCAGAGCAGATCTGCAATATACCCCACACAAACCATATTTACAATTGTGCCGAGTCCGATATTTTCCCGCACTGTAAAAAATACAACGATCAGAACTGCGGCATTCATGATCAATTGCCATGTTCCAAAGCTGATCCCCAGAAATCCGCTGATTCCCAAATTCATACAACTGAATGCATCCACACCAAACAGACTGATCCGATATGCTGCTACACACATTCCGATCAACAGGATCCCAAGCAGCATCTTTCCGATGCAATCTGCACGAACCCAATCTGACATTTTTCGTTTTCCTTTCACTATTGCCTCCATGATCAAATCGCTTCCTCTTCCTCTACCGCTTCCAGTACATAGATCCGTGATTCAAAATCTGTACATGGTTTCATACCGCTTTCTGTCTCTCCCGCCGTTGCATCTGATGTGATTAATCCCAGATTCATCAATTCATCTCCATAATGCACTTTTCCTGTCAGAGAATTACAATACTGCACATCTGGATCTAAGCCTTCCAGACATACCCGCGTATATGCATCATTTACAACATTCAAAATACGGTACCACCCTACAATCGCTGTCTTTTTGTCTTCGCTTACCACCATCCATACGACTTCATTTCCCTCAAACGGACTTTTCAGCCGATAGAACATTCCATACTGCAGGATATGACGATATTTCTTCATAAACTGTATCTGCTCTTTCACCTGTACAAGCTCTTCTTCCGACAGTTTATTCAGATCCAGTTCATAACCAAACGCGCCGAAATATGCTACATTCGCTCTCGTGTGCAGCGGAGTGTTACGAAATACCTGATGATTGGGTATCACAGACACATGTGCGCCAATACTGCTGATCGGATAGCACATTGACGTTCCATACTGAATCTTCAGACGCTCAACAGCATCGGAATCATCACTTGTCCAGCCCTGCGGCGCATAGTAAAGCATTCCCGGATCGAAACGCCCACCGCCGCTTGCACAAGACTCAAATAAGATCTTCGGAAAACGGCGGATCAATCTCTCATAAAGATTGTATACACCAAGGATATATCTATGAAATACCTCTCCCTGGCGGTCTGCCGGAAGCGCCGCTGAATAACATTCTGTAATGCTACGGTTCATGTCCCACTTAATATAGGATACTTTCGCTTCCTCCAAAATCCTGGCGATCATCTGGTAAATGTAATCTACCACTTCTTTTCTGGAGAAGTCAAGCACATATTGATATCTTCCGTGGGAGGGATTACGTCCCGGCGCGGCAATGATCCAATCAGGATGCTCCCGGTAAAGGTTCGAATCCTTATTTACCATTTCCAGTTCCACCCAAAGCCCAAACTTCATCCCAAGCTGTTCGATTCTGTCTGCAAGTCCGGTAATTCCATTTGGCAGCCGCTCTGGATTTGCGATCCAATCTCCAAGACCCGCCCGGTCATTGCTGCGTTCTCCGAACCATCCGTCATCCAATACGAACAGCTCTACGCCGCACTCCTTCGCTTTCTTCGCAATATTTACAAGCTTATCCTCTGTAAAATCGAAATACGTTGCTTCCCAGTTGTTATTCAGGATCGGCCTCTCCCTGTCTCTCCAGTATCCTCTTGCTAGCCGCTTCTGATACAATTTATGGAAAGTCTGGCTCATTGCGTTCAATCCCCGGTCAGAATATACCAGCACCGCTTCCGGTGTCTGAAAACGTTCTCCCGGCTCCAGTTTCCAATCAAATCCAGACGGATTGATTCCTGCCAGCAAGCGCAGCGTATTATGAGCGTCCACCTCTGCCTGCATGAGAAAATTACCACTATATACAAGTGAAATTCCAAACGCCTCTCCCTGACGTTCATCCGCAGACGGACGTTTCAGAACAATAAATGGATTCTGCTCATGGGAAGAATTACCGCGCATACTGTCAATGGCTGTGATCCCCTGCGTAAGGGCGCGTTTCTTCACATGACGCTCTCTTGCCCAACTGCCGGACAACTGCAGCCATTCATAATCAGGATCCGGAAGATCCAGACAAAGACTCATTGCCTGCGTCAGATGAACACTTTCCTCTCCTTCATTCAGGAAACGTACATTCCTTGCCAGGATACCGCCCTCCCTGAAGATAGTATAAGACAGCTCTGCTTTCACCCCGGTCAATGCATCCTTTACGTCAACCACCAGCGTCTCAGCTTCTGAAGCTTCCTCTGTATAAGTTGCCGGAAGCCCCTCTAATTCCGGTTTCCCTGCAAACACATGATAACCCTGATAGTGAAATTCTGAAATTCTGCTTCCATTATTCTGCCGGACTTCCACTGCCGGGTGGCGATAGTCTGTTGTTCCATATACCGGAAATTCCTGACGAATATGCTCCAACGAAAATAATCTTTCATTTTCATATACATAGGAAGACATCGGACGGGGCGCTTTTTCCAAAAGATAAGAAAAATCTTCCCGGTCATGAATCCTCTTTCCACAATATAACTGCCCCAGATGTCCGTTCTCCATTACCATCATAATATAGCTGATGGCATCATTATATAAATGAAAAACTTTACTTTTTTCATGAAAAACAATGCTCATAGTTGTCCCCTCCTGCATCCTACTCTACTGCGTGAAGCTCATTTAATTTCTTTACGATTTCCTGCATTGCATCTTCTTTCAACTTATAATGTTTCTTATAGATTGCAAGACTGACAAAAGCAAGAATGATCGGAATTACCAGCATCAACACACGGATTCCTAAAATTGTACCTGCTGACTGTACTTCTAATTTCGCCTGATATCCTACAAGCTGAAGCCCAATACCTGTAAGTCCTCCTGCCGCTGCCATTGCCGCTTTCATTAAAAATGTCTGTGCAGAGCAAGTCACACTTTCATTTCTCACGCCGAATTTTACCTCACCGTAATCAATAACATCTGCGATACAGCAGGTTGTAACTCCCAGAGAAAGTCCTGATCCAAAAAAAATGAATGCACAGCTGACAACAACACCCACTGCATTCTGCGGTGCTATATAACCCAGAATACCAAGCAGCACGAATCCAATAACCGGAAGCAGACATGCCACTGTATATACTTTTTCTCTGCTGATCTTTTTCGCAATTTTCGGGAAACAGACCAACCCAATCATCTCTGCAATAATTGCCATTCCGAAGATAGAATACAAAAACTCGTTTCCGCATACGCTCTTGAAATAGTAAACTGCAAATCCTTTCGCAATCTGTGTACATAAATTAAAAGCAAGAAGCAGACCAATGAACGCCAGAAGCTGGTCATTTTGGATAATCACCTGAAAGGCTTCTTTCAAGCTTGTCTTCCGACTTTTCGCTCCAACTGTAGATTCCTCTTTTACATTAAAAACAGTGATTCCAATAGTGATCAGGAACACCACCGCAATGATAACTGCAAATAAAGTATATCCTGTCTCTGCATACTGTTCTTTGCCACTCATTTTATTCAATCCTGTGATCACATAAAGACCAAATGTCGCAACACAGAATCCTGCAAGACTCGCAAAAAATCGTGGAATTACAGACACCTTTTCGCGCTCATGAGGGTCATTTGTCAGATTCGGAAGCCATGACCAATAAGGAACATCCATGATCGTATAAGTCATTCCATACAGAATGTACATCACAGAAACATAGGTATAAAGCGCCGTTCCATGCAGATGAAAGCTGCAGAATAACAAAACAAATACAACTGCATTTACAACTGTTCCAATGACCAGCCAGATACGGAACTTTCCATATTTTGTATGGGTATTATCCACGATCATTCCCATCATCGGATCATTTACAGCATCCCAGATACGCGCCACAAAAAACAGTACACCTACAAATGCAGGTGCAAGATACAACGTATCTGTAAAATATACCATCAAAAATACACCAACCATGTTGCATATTGCATCTTTTCCAATTGCTCCGATTCCAAAGCAATATTTTTCACGGGCAGACACTTTCTTATACTGCATTACATCGCCTTTTTCAAACATCGTACTCATAAATTTTCATCCTCCTAGATCTTGAAGAGGTCTGTGCACATTTCTTCTTTCTACAGTTTATTATAAGCATTGTCCGCCTGTCCCGTTAGTTTCTTTTGTTTCCGCAATGTGTCTAAATGTTTCCTTTTTACATATATTCCACACTTATTTCTGCTTTAAGTGCAGCAAATTTTCGTCTTTCATTAATTCATCCAGATTTTGTTCCGCCGCATACAGACGTTTCCGTACTTCTTCCCGATGTTCTGTCCTGTACTTGGACGGAGACATGCCGATCAATTTCTTAAACACTTTGGAAAACGCGCGAAAATCCTTATATCCGCAGGCAGCCGCAATTTCTTCAACCGAACGTTCTGTAATTGTCAGCAGTTCCTTTCCTCTGGAAATCCGAAAACGTATCAGAAAATCTCTTGGTGACATCTGTAAAGTTTTCTCGAATAATTTATACAGATAACTTCTGTCTATACAAACGTAATTCGCAATATCCACAACCTTTAGATCATCTGCATAATGATTTCTGATATATTGTATTGCATGGCTGATATAAATACTTTCTTTTGATTCCTCTTCACTTCCGTCCACAACCGCATCCTGTGTAAGCACTGCAAAAAAATCATACAGCAGGCTTTGCAGACGATACTGATTACTTATGTTCATTTCCTTTAATTTCATCATATTCAATATGATTTTTTTCAGCTCTTTTCCGTTTTCTGACTGAAAGATCAGGTGATTGCTGTTCAATCCAATATCTCTGACATATTCCTCTGCCCGCGTTCCGCCAAAGCCTATCCAGCAATATGTCCATGGATCATCCTTATCTGCCTGATAAAATGTCAGCACCTCCGGTTCAATCAAAAACCCCTGACCAGCCTGCAGTTCATAGCGTTTCTCTCCCACCTGATATACGCCTTTTCCGGACAAAATGTAGTGAATCAAATAGTTCGGTCTCGCCGCCGGTCCGAAATAATGCCTTGAACTGCACTGTGCATAACCACAAAAGCACAACATCAAATCTTTAAATTTTGAATCTGACAATTGAAGTACATATGAATTTTCCATTGGACCCTCCCATACAAAAACCTTCTGTTTGTTTTCACGGAATCGTTCTATCCCTTTCCAAACAAACAGAAGGCACACTTCATTAACACAAAAATTATTTAAAATTCAAATATAGCTACTCCATATGGTTTCAGACTGTAAGCAAAAGAATATGGTCTTCCGTCACATTCCTGTTTTTCCGCCTTATATACAAGCGGTCTTTCTTCTCCTGTTCCGCCGTATTTTTCTTCATCACTATTTAGAACAAGCTTGTACTGTTTTCTTTTCGGAACTCCAACTCGATAATCTTCTCTCTCCATCGGAGTGAAATTGCATACGAACAACAGATTCTTCTTATTATCCTTCGAATGTCTCACGAAGCTGAAAATACTTCTATAAGCATCATCTGCATTGATCCATTCAAAGCCTTCCCACGAATGATCCAGTTCGTACATTGCCTTATTCTTCTTATACAGATGCAATAAATCTCTCACCCAGTTTTGAATTGCCTGATGCTCTCTCTCTGCAAGCAGATACCAGTCAAGTTCCCGTTCCTCACTCCACTCGCGAAGCTGTGCAAATTCCTGTCCCATAAAGAGCAGTTTCTTACCGGCATGTCCCATCATAAATGCATATCCGACTTTCAAGTTCGCATACTTATCAAAGCCAAGTCCCGGCATCTTATTGAGCATCGAACATTTCAAGTGTACAACCTCATCATGAGAAAGAACTAAAATATAATTCTCGCTGTAAGCATAACTCATTGCAAATGTCATCAGATTATGGTTATCTTTCCTGAAATAAGGATCCAACTTCATATACTCTGTAAAATCATGCATCCATCCCATGTTCCACTTCAAACTGAAGCCCAGTCCATCATCCTCTACCGGACCGGTCACCATTGGCCACGCAGTAGATTCTTCTGCAATCATAAGCGCTCCCGGATTTCTGCCAAGAACAACAGAATTCAGATGCTTGAAGAAGTCAATCGCTTCCAGATTCTTATTTTCACCATATTTATTAGCAATCCACTGTCCATCCTGCTTTCCGTAGTCAAGATAGAGCATCGATGCCACAGCATCCACACGCAGACCGTCAATATGAAAGTATTCTACCCAGAATAATGCATTGGAAATGAGGAAATTGCGAACCTCATTCTTTCCATAGTCAAAAATCTTTGTTCCCCAGTCCGGATGCTCACCCTTCTTTGGATCTGCATATTCGAATGTCGGCGTTCCGTCAAAGTCAGCAAGTCCATGTGCATCTCTTGGAAAATGAGCCGGTACCCAGTCAAGGATTACACCGATCTTATTCTGGTGAAGATAATTGATCATCCACGCAAAGTCCTCCGGCGTTCCGTATCTGGATGTCGGAGCATAATATCCGGTCACCTGATATCCCCATGAACCGTCAAACGGATGCTCTGCAACACCGATCAACTCAATATGTGTATAGCCCATATCCTTGACATATGCCGCAATCTCCTTACCGAATTCACGATAGCTGTAGAAGCCTTCATCCTCTCGTCCCGGATGACGCTTCCATGAGCCGATATGTACCTCATAGATTGACATAGGTTCTTCTTCATTCTTCCATGTCTTTCTTGCTTCCATCCACTTATCATCCGTCCACTTCAAATGACTGATATCCACAACCTTGGATGCAGTTCCCGGACGAAGCTCTGCATAATTCGCAAAAGGATCTGCCTTAAAAATATATTCATGCTGATATGTTTCAATACAATATTTGTACAGCGTCCCCTCTTTTACCTTCGGCACAAAGCACGTATAAATTCCCAAAGGCTCCTCTCTCACCATAGGATTTGCCTCTACATCCCAGTCATTAAACTCTCCGACTACGGAAACAGATTCTGCATGCGGCGCCCATACTGCAAAGTATACCCCTTCCTGTTTCCCATTCTTCACACGGTGAGAACCTAATTTTTTATATATTTCATAATGGTTTCCCTGCCCAAATAGATACTGATCAAGTTCTCCAATCTCATATGGTTTCTTTTTCTTAGCTGCCATAGATTCATCCCTCACATTCCGAAGCAATTATAGTAATATTATACTTTAGGACAAACTAAAATTCAAGCATACCTGTACAATCTGACCAATCCTTTCACTGAAATTAGTGAAAAAAGTGTCGGTTTTCTACGATAACCGACACTTTTTATAAGAATGTCCATTTGAAATTAAATCTTAAAATCTTCTTCTTTCAGAATTACTCTGTCAGAATCATCTGTACTCTTTCCGAATACTCTTCTCGCAAGATGTTTTACATTTGCCTTCTGTGAATGAGCAATCGCCTCATCCATGATTTCCTTTACTTCTGCAACAGTCACTGCGTGATCTTCTCTCTGCATTACATCAATTCTGCTGTACAATGCAAGAATACCCATCTCATCCAGCTTATATCCATTCTCTTTTGCATAGGTCTGACCAAATGTCACCAGTTCATCATTGATAAATACCGGAAGCTCAAGCTTGGATGTGAATTTTCTCTTGAAGTCAGGATTTGCGGTCAATATTCTCTCAAGCGGCTTTCTCTGATCTTCCAGAACAAAGAGCATCTCTCCGGTCTTCTTTTCCATCAGATAGCTTAACTCTTTTACCGTTCTTGCATTCAGCTTTCCTGCTTTCTCGATAATGATCGCTCCGCCGCGCAGCTTTTGAATGATATTAGAGAGCTCTTTCTTATTCAAAGATTCTCCGGTTACAATTGCAACCTTACCTTGCTTTAAGTTTCTCTGCTTCTGAATCGCTTTTACAATATCTACTGCAAGAACCGTCTTACCGGAACCCTTTCTTCCGATTACGAGCAGGTTTCCTGTCTTTGATGTGCCTTCTCTTTGAGCTCTTCGATCATTATCAAGAACTTCTACGATCTGCTCACTCATTCCACGAACCGGTACAAAGTATGAGAATAACTTTTTCTGCTCCTCTGTAAGTCCTGCCTTTAATCCAATTTCACTGGTAGCACTTAAATCATAGCGTCCGGTAACAACGAATCCGGTATCAAACGGAACACCGCTTCCCTTGGACTTCTTAATACGCTTCTGAATCTCTGCTTCTGACGGTTCCTCAATTTCAAAGTCCGCTGCCTTCACCGGTTCTTCCTCGGCAAAAAAGCTGTCAAGATCGAAATCCTCTTCATCCTCCTCAAAGTCGTCTTCCTCAAAGTCCTCTTCATCAAAATCCGCCTCAAAATCATCTTCATCCTCAGCTTCATCGAATTCATCAAAATCGTCTTCTGAGAAGTCGTCGTCGAAATCGTCCTCATATTCTTCTTCGGCAAAATCCTCTTCGTACGCATCCTCGAGGTCGTCCTCGTCCTCATACTCTTCGAAATCCTCGCCGTCTTCTACTTCTTCATACTCTTCGAAATCCTCGCCGTCTTCTACTTCTTCATATTCTTCCTCGTCAAAGTCGTCTTCCTCGTCGTACTCTTCGAAATCCTCTTCTTCAAAGTCGTCCTCGGCTTCTATTTCTTCGTATTCTTCTTCGGCAAAGTCATCTTCCTCTGCATATTCCATATCATCATATGCAGCTTCATTCTCAAACTCTGCCTGTAAATATTCTTCATCAATCTCTGGAAGTTCTGTCTCTTCTCCACCGATAAAATCGTCTTCTGCACCTCCGAAGATCTCTTCTTCCATCTCATCTTCTTCCGTCAGTTCTGCTTCCATCTCTTTCGCAGCCTCTGCGCCTGCAACTCTGCTTTCGAGCTGCTCTACAAGTTCGAGAATATCATCCGGAAGTCTCTGTGTCTTACCTTCAAGACCCGGATCTCTGTCTTTTTCTGCCATCTGAACGATTGCTTCCAGTTCTGCTTTTCGCTCCGCTTCTTCTGCTGCCTTTCTTGCAGCCTCCTCTTCCGCTGCTTTTCTTGCAGCTTCTTCCTCTGCCGCCTTTCTCGCAGCCTCTTCTTCCGCCGCCTTTCTTGCAGCCTCTTCCTCTGCTGCTTTTCTTGCAGCCTCTGCTTCTGCTGCCTTGCGTTCTATCTCAAGACGTTCTGCCTCTCTTCTTTTCTCGGCAGCTTCACGCTCTTTACGGATTCGCTCTTCGTCTTTCTTTTTCTGTTCCTCAATGGCATCCGCATGAACTTTCTGTTTTTCTTCCCATTCCTGCAGAATCTCATCAATCTTCATCTGGCCTCCGAGAAGAAGTTCTTCTTCTTTCTGTGCCATTGCCTCTTCTTCAATCTTGATACCACTGGCAAGATTCGTCAACGCTTCTTCTAACGTTGCGCCCGCAACAACTCTTGTAATCGCAGAACTCTTCTCACTCTCTGCCGGTTTTTCTCTTTCTTCCGCCTCTTCAGACACTGCTTCTTCCCTTGTATCTGCCTGCAGTGCTTCTTCTGGCTTCTCTTCTGCCTGCTCTTCACGAACCGCTTCCGCTTCCTGTGGTTCCTCTTTTCCTGTATTCTCTTCTTTTACTTGTTCTGCGGCTTTTGTCTGTGCAGCTTTTGCTTTCACTGCTGCCAATGTATTTACCTTCGGTCTCGCACCCGGTCTGCTGTCATATTTTTCCTGCTGAAGCGGTGTCAAAGGTTTATACTTCATCTTCAGCTCCATCGCCTGATATACGTATTTTCCTTCGCTGAACCAAAGGATCAGATCATCACATTCCTCAAGACATTTTGCAGTCATTCCTGCCTGATGATACAGACTTGCCAGCTCATACGCCCACTTTTCCACATACTCTGCTTTCTTAAAGTCCTCCAACGCACTGATCTGCTCTGTAAACGGTGCATTCTGTGCCTTGAGTATCTTATATTTCAAAATATACTGATTCGGATCTTTTGGCGCAACCTTAACAAACTCTTCATAGCAATCAGATGCCTCATCTGTATCATTGATCTTCAAAGCTAACAATCCGAGGCGATATATGACCTTACGGCTCTCCGGAGCGCGATCATATGCCACAAATAAAATATCACGGCTCTTCTGGAACTCCCCATTGTATTCATAGATCTCACTGACGGTATTCAACATAGAAGGGTTCTTTACCCTGCGCCAGTCGATCGTGTCCGCAATTTCCATAGCCTTTTTATACTGCTTTTCTTCTGCGTATTCGAGCATCTGCTCTGTCTTTACCCGATATTCATATTTATCCAATTCTCTCACCTCAAAATATATTAAATTATAGTTTTAGTTACAATTTCACTGATATCAGTTTATCATAAAGACCTGCTGATTGTCAAAATATACGCCTAAATTGTTAAAAAAATATTACAAATTTGCTACAAAAATAGCCATCACAATCATGCTTGATCGTAATGGCTATTTCCTATTGAATTTTATCATACACTTTTATATTAATCGGAGGAATCTTATCGATTACCTGTTCCCTTCTTAACCGTTTTCTTTTTATAAACGATTTATGACTCCAAGTCTCAGATTTTACTTATAATCTTCGATACCTTATTTATATCCCTCTAAAAGTTTATATAAAATAATTATTTTGATTATTATATCTATAACCGTTCCCTTTATAGCCAGTGCCCTTATTATTTGTCTATAAAAGTATTAAGTTATTCTCTCTATAATCTTTATTTTATATTCTTTGTTATATACATCTGCCTATCAGAACTGTTGCCCAATAAACAATATGCATATTAATTATATAAATCGATAGATTAGGTAATGTTTCTTCACACATTGTCTAATCTCTTTGAAGTTCTGTGGTATTATCCTCAATATGTCTGCAGATGTTAATCTTTATCATCCGGTTTTCTCTGCTCCGATTTCACTTTTCATTCTCACTTACCGGTTATCTTCTATGGTAAAGGCTTAATTGACGGGAACTTTTCTCTGCCATACCACTAACATATTGACTTGTTGATTCTTTTACATTGTCCAATGGATTAAGCCTCCTTTTCTAAATTTCCAAACTCTCCATCTCACCAACATATGAAACAGAATGTTCACAAATAACACTTTGCCGGAAAATCCTTTTTTCCTTTGCCAGAACCCTTTCTCGTCAGATTCCTTTTTGTTATTGTTTAATCTCTTTTGGATTGACTTTATAATAGCACCGGAGTTTTGATTTGTCAACACTATTTTTGTGTTTTTATTTATTTATTTTATTATTTTTATTCACCGTTATTATTTTCAGACTTTTTGTGTTTTTATATTTAATTCGCACTTTTCTTTCACTTCTACACAATTCATTTGTTAACCATCTATTTTATTTTGGTTGACATATTAAAATACGGAGAATATAATTCAAATCAATGATTATTTTTTACAAAGGAGATTACCAAAATGACAACAACGAACTCTATATCTTCCACGAAACGAATGGTCTGGGTTGCTTTATTTACCGCTATCACTTGTATTTTAGCCCCCTTGTCCATCCCGATTCCCATCAGTCCTGTGCCAATCACTTTAACGAATCTGGTTCTGTTTATCAGTCTCTATATACTGTCGTGGAAAGAAGCTCTTATAAGCTATATCCTCTATCTTCTCTTAGGAATCTGCGGGCTTCCGGTATTCTCCGGCTTCTCTGGCGGAATCGGCAAACTTGCAGGTCCTACCGGAGGATATCTGGCAGGATTTATATTCTTGATTTTAATTGCCGGATTTTTTATGAAAATCTTTCCAAAGAAAAAGACTCTGACGATTCTTGGCATGGTACTCGGAATGGCTGCCACCTATATCTTTGGAACACTGTGGCTCGCTGCTCAGATGGAGCTTTCCTTTACCGCCGCCTTATCCGTCGGAGTCTTTCCTTATTTGCTTGGAGACGCCGTCAAAATTGCCGCCGCCTCCATAGTTGGTCCGATATTACAGAACCGTCTCTTTTTTATCCGCGATAATAATTGATCAGACATCCTTTCAGAATAATTTCTCTCTCGGCGTCTGTCATATCACCAAGTTTAAAATGAACCTCTTTTAATTCATTTCCCACAACGTATGCCTTGATATCTGCCGCTTTCTCTTCGATTGCCCGGCGGATATCCGGCACAAATATATAATCACCGTTCTGGAAGCTCAACTTCTCATGGTCTTCTTCGGTAATAAATGGAAGCATCCCCCAGTTGATCAGGTTCGAGCGATATCTCTTTGTCGCATACTCACATGCAATATTCGCCCATCCTCCAAGAACCTTCTGACAGGATGCGGCTTGTTCTCTCGCTGAACCGTCTCCTGGTTTTACTGCAAAAATCGTACTTCCGATTCCAAGATTTCCTTCACCTGCTTCCGGGTAGGTTTCTCTTACTTTACCCATTACTTCTTTTAACTCTTCCAGCACTTCAAGAGGACACGTTCCTGCTTCGATTGCTTTCTGCGCCTTCTGAACTTCCTTTGCTCTTCCCACATAAGCCGGGTCTTTTCTGGACAATGCAAATTCTGCAAGTCCCAGTGGGTTCGAACGATAGGAGGATGTTTCTCCTGACGGGATCAGTTCGTCTGTAGTTGTTACCGGATCATGAATCTCAGACACTACTTTCAGAAGCAGATTCTCCGGAAGCGCCGGCATCTTCGGCCAGTCTTTAATGTTCGGACCAAACTTGATCTCCACAGAATCATCTGCCACGCCTTTACTGTCAAATACTCTGTTTGCATAGATCTTCTCATCAAAATGATAGGTCTGTCCGGTGTATTCTACATCCATAGCTGTTGCCGGTGTAAGGAATCCTTTATTTGCTGCTGTTGCCGCAATTGAACGAGCATCCATAAGAGCCACAGATGCAATCTGTCCGCTCTGAAGCTTAGAACCTTCTCGGTTCGGGAAGTTACGTGTAGAGTGACGAATAGAAAAAGCTCCATTTGCCGGTGTATCCCCTGCGCCAAAACATGGTCCGCAGAATGCTGTCTTCACGATTGTTCCTGCCTGCATAAGATCAGCCACCACTCCGTTTTTCACAAGTTCCATATAGATTGGCGTACTTGCCGGATATACACTGAATGTAAATGCATCCGAACCGATATAATGACCTTTGATAATATCTGCTGCCGCACAAATATTTTCAAAGCCACCGCCGGCACATCCTGCAATAATTCCCTGATCCACGTATAATTTTCCATTTACAATCTTGTCCTGAAGCGAATAATCCACAGCGCCGTCAAGACTTATCAGCGCTTTCTTCTCTACGTCATGAAGCACGTCCTTTAAATTTGCATTGACTTCATCAATCGTGTATACATTAGACGGATGGAACGGCATAGCGATCATCGGTTTGATCTCACTTAAATTTACATACACAAAGCTATCGTAGTAAGCAACTGCTCCCGGATTCAATTCTTTGTATTCTTCTACTCTTCCATGAGTCTCATAAAATTCTTTGATTGTTTCATCCGTTTTCCATATAGAAGAAAGACAGGTCGTCTCTGTTGTCATAACATCAATACCAATACGATAATCTGCACTCAGCTTATCCACACCAGGTCCGACAAATTCCATCACTTTATTATTTACATAGCCATTTCCGAATGTCGCGCCTATAATTGCAAGAGCGATATCCTGAGGTCCTACTCCCTTCATCGGCTCACCGTCCAGATAGATTCCTACTACCTGTGGCATCTTAATATCATAAGTTTTATTTAAAAGCTGTTTTACAAGCTCCGGTCCTCCTTCGCCCATTGCCATCGTTCCCAGCGCACCATAGCGCGTATGGCTGTCCGAGCCAAGGATCATCTTACCGCCGCCGGCAAGCATCTCACGGGCATACTGATGGATAACAGCCTGATGAGGCGGCACATAGACACCTCCGTATTTCTTTGCACAGGTCAGTCCAAACATATGGTCATCCTCATTGATAGTTCCGCCTACCGCGCACAACGAATTGTGACAGTTGGTAAGAACATACGGAATCGGAAATTTCTCAAGTCCTGACGCTCTCGCTGTCTGAATAATACCTACAAATGTAATATCATGAGATGTCAACTTATCAAATTTAATCTGCAGTCTGTCCATATTACCGGATGTATTATGTTCAGATAAAATATTATAAGCCATTGTTTCTTTGGCTGCTTCTTCTCTGGAAACTTTTCTTCCGGTCTTTGCCGCCACTTCTTCACAACTTTCCACAATCTCTGTTCCATTTAACAGATACACACCTTTGTCATATAATTTCACCATGCCTTCTAGTCCTCCTATGCTTTCATATTTTTGATGTGTTCGGCTACCATCATTGCTATCTTAAATGTCATTGCTTCATCAAATACTCTGACATCAAGCCCCGTTTTCTTCTGAATCTTTTCCAGACGATACACCAGTGTATTGCGGTGGATATACAGTTGTCTGGACGTCTCAGATATATTTAGATTGTTATCAAAAAATGTATATACGGTTGTCAGTTCTTCCTCTTCGAAAATATCTGCTGCCCCGCCATGAAAAACTTCTTTCAAGAACATTTCACACAGCGATCTTGGCAGCTGATGAATCAGTCGCCCGATTCCAAGCTCATCATACGCAAGAATTCCGCGTTCTGCATAAAAGACGCGTCCGACCTCCAGCGCCACTTGCGCCTCCTGATAGGATCGAGGCACTTCTTTTAACTCCTGCACGATTGTACCATACGCTACGCGCACACTTGCCATCGCCTCCATGTTCAGCGTGTCTGTGATCACCCGGGCAATCTGCTGTGCATCCTCATACCCCTCTGATTGTTCCAGCGCTTTCACAAGTATGACATGATGATCATCCACTGCCGTAACAAAATTCTTTCTTCCGGACGCATACAGCCCTCGCAGCGTCTCAATAATCAGATCTTCTCCTTCATTTTTCTTCTCGATCACATATACAAGCCTTTTTTGATCTGTTGCAATCCCCATTTTATCTGCCTGATTATAAATATCCACAAGCAACAGATTGTCAAGAAGCAGATTCTGAATAAAGCGATTCTTATCCAGCTTGTCCTTGTAGGCAGTCAAAAGGCTGGTCAGCTGGCTGACTCCCATTCTTCCTGCCATTTCCATATTTGCGGGTTCGCCCTCAAGCGCTAACAGATAGATTGGATTTTCTTCATCAAACACAAAAAAGAACCCCTGTTTTTCCCGCAAAATCTCCAGATTCTCATCAGCATCCTGCCAGAGTTCCTGCACCTGTTTTTCACACTTCTGCATTTTCTCATGGGTCATTACAAGACAGGTTCCCTTCCTGTCCCATACAGCACAATCAAATCCGGCAATATTCTTAATGTCCTGCACCGTTTTATGCAATACTTTATTTGATAACATACATATGCCTCCCAAATATTCACATACACGCTTATTCTAGCACATGAAAATAAAGCTGTCTAACATTTTAACGTGTGAAAGCAAACAATTATTCGATATCATATTCTTGATAAAGTTTCTCACACAATTCATCTTCTTATGAGAATAAGTATAAAGAATCCATCCCCGATTATCAAGGTTTTTCGCATATATGAAGTTGTGTAGTTCTGTTGAAAAATCGTGGGGAAATTCCCATAGATAGTTCTCAGATTATCTTGTTCCCCTGCCCCTTTCAGGAGGTAAAAAACGACTTATTTTCAAGGCGGATCACGTCATCCGCTTTCTCTGCCAGCATCCGCATATGAGTGACTACAATCACACAGATTCCTTCTTCGTGCGCCAGCTTTTGAAACAACTCAATGATCTCCCCTGCCGTATCTTCATCCAAAGTTCCTGTCGGCTCATCTGCCAGAATAATCCTCGCCTGACATGCCACCGCCCTCGCAATCGCTACTCTCTGCTTCTGCCCGCCGGACAATTCCTTCACATTCTGATCTGCGGTATCCCGTCTAATTCCCATTTTTTCAAGAATCTCATAGGCAGAATCAAGCTCCCGCCTCTTTCCCGCAATCGCCATCCCCTCCAGAACATTTTGCACCCCAGTATAATAATCTAACAGGCAATATGTACCAGCGAAGAAGCAAGTCTGCTGCATCTTCAAAAGGCTGATCCTGTATTTCATATGACAAGAATCTACTTTGCGGATGGGACTCCACTCTGCCTTACAAGCACTGTTCTGCCATACCATTTGTTCCGCGATATTGAAACCTATGATTTTGAACAACATTCTCTTTATAAAATCATAGAAGAGAACTATCATACACAAATTACGACTTCATCGCTCAAACTCAAAGCAGTCTCTGCTTATGGAGATATTTCCGAGCATCTCAATGTCAGTGATGATACGCCACTTCTATACTCTACAGGATTGACCTATGGGATTAAAAATGATGAAGAAATTCCGATCGAGCTTTTCTATAACTATTATTTGACGACGCGATTTGAATATTCATTGATACAACGAAGATAAGGGGGAGGTGCTTTCGCACCTCCCCCTTGTATCATTTCTTACTTTAACAATACACCTAGTTTGTGATTGTCTCCTCAGTTTCTTTGTCAAATACGTGAATCTTCTCTGCGTCTAAAGCAAATTTCACAACATCACCTGTTCTTGCAGCTGTCTTAGGCTCAACTCTTGCTGTCATGTTTGCTCCTTCATAATCAAAGTATAAGAATACTTCTGCACCAAGCATCTCGTATACACGAATCTTTGCTTCGATCACTGTATCTGGAGATTTTGCGATGAAATCAGCTTCATCATGTACATCTTCCGGACGGATACCAAGAACAACTGTCTTTCCATCATAACCGCCTTCGATCAGCTTTTTCGCTTTCTCTTCCGGAAGTTTGATTGCAGACGGACCAGCCTGAAGATAAACATCTTTACCGTCTACTTTACATGTAGCGTCAACGAAGTTCATCTGTGGTGAACCGATGAATCCTGCTACGAATAAGTTACATGGACGATCATAAAGTGTCTGTGGTGTATCTACCTGCTGTACAACACCTGCGTTCATTACTACGATTCTTGTTCCAAGTGTCATAGCTTCTGTCTGGTCATGTGTTACATAAATAATCGTTGTACCGAGTCTCTGATGTAATCTGGAAATCTCAACACGCATCTGTCCACGGAGTTTTGCATCCAAGTTAGAAAGAGGCTCATCCATAAGGAATACTTTCGGGTTACGAACGATTGCACGTCCCATAGCTACACGCTGTCTCTGTCCACCGGATAACGCTTTCGGCTTACGATCAAGAAGAGCTTCCAGATCAAGGATTCTTGCAGCTTCTTTTACCATTTTATCAATCTCGTCTTTTGGTACTTTTCTAAGTTTCAGACCAAAAGCCATGTTATCATATACTGTCATATGTGGGTACAGAGCGTAGTTCTGGAATACCATTGCGATATCTCTGTCCTTTGGCTCTACATCATTTACCACTTTGTCACCGATCATAAGCTCACCGGAAGAGATGTCTTCCAGACCTGCGATCATACGAAGTGTTGTAGATTTACCACATCCTGATGGTCCTACGAAAATGATGAATTCTTTATCCGCAATCTCAAGATTGAAGTCTTTTACAGCTTCAAATCCGTTTGGATATACTTTGTTAATATGTTTTAATGATAAACTTGCCATGTTATACTTCCTCCTAAAATAGTTATTCGTCTTCTCTCTGTTAAAAAGTATAATAAAAAAACAGGCTTACGGGTATGCCCAAGTTGAACAATCTTTTTGTGCTTTTCTGTACAACTTGACGAACATGCCCGATGACCTGTTCTGATTTATTTAATCTCCCAATTTAAAGAAGCGCCTGATAAATATCTCTTTTACTCACACCACGATCTTTTGCCACCTGCTTCATGGCTTCTTTTTTTTCCATACCGCCGGAAAGATAGTGTTCCATATGTTCTTCCACAGTAAGTTGTTCCCACTGGGCTTTTTCTTCCTCTCGAATTTCCAGTCTGCTCTTTCCCTCTATAACGATCACGCACTCCCCCTTCGGAGCGTTCTTCTCATAGTACGCAAGCGCCTCCGGAAGTGTTGTGGCAAACACCGTCTCATGCTTCTTCGTAAGCTCTCGGCAGACACTGACCTTGCGACCTCCCAAAACATCCCTCAGAAGCTTAAGCGTCTTTACCAGTCGATGAGGAGCCTCGTATAAAACAATCGTCCTTGTCTCCTCTTTTAATTCATCCAGCACTGCCTGCCGCTCTTTCTTATCTGTTGGAAGAAATGCCTCAAACGCAAATCTTCTTGTCGGCAGACCGGATATGGTAAGTGCGGTGATGCAAGCTGCCGCTCCCGGCACTGCTGTCACTGTAATTCCGGCTTCCTGACACATTTTCACCAATTCTTCCCCCGGGTCAGAAATTCCGGGTGTCCCCGCATCCGTGATCAATGCGATAGTTTCGCCATTTTGCAGGCGTTCCACCAGCTTATGCCCTTTTTCTATTTTATTGTATTCATGGTAACTGGTCATCGGCGTCTTAATCTCAAAATGATTGAGAAGCTTTACGCTGTTCCTCGTATCTTCCGCCGCAATAAGATCCGCCTCTTTCAGCACCCGGATTGCACGAAACGTCATATCTTCCAGATTTCCAATCGGTGTTGCGCACAAATATAAGGTCCCTGACATCTTCATTTCTCCTTTATTCTCCATCATAGATTTGCAGCAGTTCTTTTGTATAATCCCCATCTTTTTCATATACGATCAGCGGAGGCTCCACGGTCATTCTCGGATTTCCTCCTTTTCTGCCTTCTATAAGAACCATATTGGGCTCTTTGTCCACATACGGATATACCATCCGCATCCTCTTAGGCTCCAGCCCGTACTGACACATCCTGGTCATAATCTCCGGAAGCCGGAATGGGCGATGTACCATATAGAAGCGCCCCTTCACTTTCAACATACGGGCACTCTCCCTTAAAATATCGTCCAGCGTACATAACGCCTCGTGTCTAGCAATATACAGCGCTTCTTTTTCATTTTTTAATCCATGTTCATCAATCATATAGGGCGGATTGGTTGTAATAACATCAAAAGAGGCATTGT
>UMFZ01003446.1_pt1 | contig 50377 bp, 46 predicted proteins | sample 1965141 | NCBI WGS metagenome assembly UMFZ01 (sample SAMEA4836059, study PRJEB28245) | human gut metagenome | biome: gut microbiome; material: fecal sample | place: Denmark | collected 2008
TTCTGTGTTTCTAAGGACCGGTACTTTTCTTCTGAACGCTTGGCAGCCTCTATGGCGGACTCTAAATCTCCCTTTTTAGATTCCAGCTGAATCTTTAATCCTTCTATGGCAATTACCTTCAAAATAGATTGTGTACGGACTTCATCTGTTTTCAGCTGTACCAGCTTCAGATTGTGACCGTTTATTTCTTCCAGCATCCCAATCCGCTTTTCCAGATCTTCGACCCTCTCTTTGATCTCGCGGTATGCGCCCAGTTGCTCGCTGATAACCGAAACTGTTCCTTCTTTACTCTTCGGAAACATATAATCACGGATAAACTGACCGGTTCCGTTGGTCATGCGAAGTGCAATCGCACTTTTTTCCATCGTCATAAATCGTCCCGGTTCAATATAGCCAAGTACCACATCATATAGTGTGTTTAAATAAGCTTCTTTCGAAGGATACAGACGATTTACTTCTCCTCTCCCCCGATTGTCTTCCGACACCTTCCTTTGTTCTACCAGCTTCTTCAATCTGGAAATCGTATAAGGACTTCCATTTTCCGAAATATATCCATCTTCAGGGATTCTTCCCGAATGGCTGAAAAAGAAATAACGCTTCAGATCTAAATCATTTTTCCCAACTTCAAAAATTGCTCCAATACAGGTAACAATATTCGTTGCCGTATCTTCCACTTCCAATACGATCTGCGAACAAAAATCTGTCCCCTCACGGTTTGCAGTTCCGTCTTTTTGTTCCCCTCTTAAATAACTAAGAACACTTCTTCTGTTTTTCGCATCGTCTGCTGCCTTATTCAAAAAGGTAGATGCCACGCTTCCGTATAAAATCACCTGGATCGCATCCATGACTGTTGATTTCCCGGAGCCGCTCTTCCCGCTGAACAGATTCACATGCTCATGAAAGGAAAGCTCTTTATGACTGATCCCACCCCAGTTATTCAGCAGCATTTTCGTAAAGATTTTCTTCGATTGCTTCATCTTCTGCGATCTCCTCTCTATATTCTTCAAGCAGTTCATTGATATTGGATGAACTTAAGTACAGATTCACAGTGCTGTAAATATAGATCGGTGTCTGATCCTCTACATCGCGAACTGCTCCCGGCACCTCAATCATCTGATGCTTACTCAACAGATAAAGTGCTTCCTGCCACTCCGTCACCTTCAGTTTCCAATTCAGTAAATTTGTATTTTTCCCGTATTCACGGATTTCTTCCAGTGTAGTGACGGTAGCCTCCAGCCCTTCTCCCAGAATCTTATCCCGGTAGATCATTTTGATCAGCAGGATAATAATTGTTGTCGTCAGGCTGAATTTCTCAATCTCCACCCCGTCTCCTGCAAGCCGGAAAATATGTTCCTGTGGATCATGAAGAAGTTCACAGCCAAGTACCTCCAGATAGTCCTCGATAAATTTCTTATGTCTTACGCACATTTCATAGTATAGATTATCCCTCGGTGTCAACGTGACCGGATCGTATTTTACCTGCAAAATACAGGTCTGACGAAATAAATTCGAAATGGTCTTTCTCAGATTCTCTGTTTCTGTCACCGATAATTCTTCCATATATTCAAACATTTACTTCTCCTTTATTCTAAGTCCCGAATAGCGGAAGCCCTTCGTCTGAAGTTCTTCCTGTACTTCCACAACTGCATCACTCTCTGCAAGTTCTGTAGCTTCCTGCCAGACAAAAAACAGCTTTTCCAAATCTTCCATAGTTTGAACGGTATCTTTTGTCACAAGAAATTCTCCATCATGCTCATTTTTTCTGCGGAATGCCCTGATTTCTTTTTTGGTGTACAGAGGTTTTAGCACGAATCCTTCCAGATTTTCCTGCGCCTCTTCTTTGGTACTTACCGCCTGCGGAATAAATCGTTCCTTCTCGGTATTCTTCCGCCGATACAGGCTCCTGTCTGTCACCGCTTTGTATCGTTCTGTCATACGCATACCGGACGCAAGTTTCTGCAAGATTTCCTCTTGATGACTACTTTGATTTAAAAGATTAACAAATTCAACCGTTCTGTCTTGTTCTGCCGCACCTTCCATGAGAATATAGCGGATTCTGGCTGCTGCACGGCTGGCAAATACCGTTTTCTGTTCAATCAGTTTATTGTATCTGCGCTCAATCGCATCAAATTCCCGTTCAATACGGCAAATGATATCCATTGCTTCTTCACAGAGCTTGATCGCACGCTCATTTCTATAATAAGCCGGCGTATCTTTTTCAAGCTCCACACTTTTTTCTTCAAACTCCTGCCGCCTTATCTCATTCTCACTCAGATTTTTATCGATCAACTCCTTAACTGCTTCCTTATACCGATAAAAGCTATCTGTCGTTGTAAGTATGGCATACTTCTTGCTGTCACTGTTATTGATCTCTTTTACAAGCACTTCCTGAATACCGAGAAAACTCTTCTGTCTGGACAGTTCATCAAAATACCCGCGCATCCCCTCCTGCATATTTGCAAGCATTTGCACAAGAGACTGGGAAGTATGAAGTGCGCTTTTCAGAATTTCATTATTTTTCTCCGTATCTGAGCTGTATGTATATAGATGGCTGTAAACTGCAAGCACGCTCTCTCGCTCTTTGCTTCCCTCTTCACTGAACAATTTCTGAAACAGCTCTACATACATCTGACTGTATTCCGGAAATGAAACGACATATTGATTCAATGTCTCATCATAATCTCGCCTAAGCCATCCCCAGCTTTCCAGATTTTTCAGACAAATCGATGCCATATTGGCTCTTGTAAGGAACTCCCCCTCTTCGTCTGACTGCTCCTCGCTCCACTCCAGTGTAAGATCCGCTATATGTTCATTCATCACAGCCTTACACTCTTCTTCTGTCAGTCCTAAGAGAGAATAAGATCTGCTCGTTTCCTCATAGATTGCCAGTAAAAATTTCTGATAGTATGTTCTGTATTTACTTGCGAAAAGTTTGTAAAACTCTGTTGGAATTTTATCGATTAAACTCAACGTTCTTAGTCCTTTCCTGTAAAATCTGTTTCTATTATACATGATTTCTTTTCGTTTTCAAAGTCAGAGAAACGTTATCCAAGAGCTACGTCCAAAATCATCATTACAAGAAAACCTGCAACAAATCCAAGCGTTCCCATTTTCCCTTTTTCTCCCATATGCGCCTGCGGGATCAGTTCCTCTACAACTACATAGATCATCGTACCTGCTGCAAATGCCAGAAAACCTGCCATGGAAGAACGGACAATCGTTGCAAATACCGCAGCCAGAACACCGAATACCGGCTCTACCGCTGCTGTCATTCCAGCAATCAGAAATGCTTTCTTCTGACTCATCCCTTCTTTCACAAGAGGAAGCGCCACTGCGGTCCCTTCCGGAAAGTTCTGGATTGCAATTCCCACTGCCAATGCAACAGCACCGGAAAATAAGGCTTCATTTTGTGGATATTGCGCTGCCAGTGAAAATGCAAGCCCCACCGACATTCCTTCCGGAATATTATGCACCGTAATTGCAAGGATCAATAACGATGCACTCTTTTTTAGTTGCGGGTGAGCGTCTTTTTCTTTCGTCTTCTTCCAATACCGATTAAGGCATCCATCAGCCGCAAGCAAAACAAGAACACCTGCCAGAAAGCCAACCGTCATGACAAGCCATCCGATCTGCCCGTTTTCTTCTGCAAAATTAATTCCCGGAAGAATCAGTGACCAAACGGAAGCCGCTACCATTACCCCTCCGGCAAATCCAAGGAAACCACATTGTAAATTATCACTCACTTCATTTCTCACGAAAAAAATCACTGCCGACCCTAATACTGTCACCAAAAATGTCGCCAAGGTCCCCAATAATGCCAAAAAAATTCCATTCATATAAATACCCCTGAAAGCTTTCTTCTAAAGATAATATATGAATGGAATCTGTCCACTGTTATGATCTTACTAATTTCCCCTGATAGCCGTTGATACCGCCGATATTAACTGCTTCATATCCTGATTTTCTAAGAAATGCTTCTGCTCTTCTTGCTCTTGCACCACTCAGACAATAAATAAAGATCGGTACACTTTTATCAATAGAAATCGTTGGAAGCCGATTGATCGGAAGGTTAATGCTCCCTTCCAGATGTCCCTCCTGATATTCTTCTTCTGAACGGACATCCAACAGCACCGCACCTTCAACTTCCTTCATTTTCTCTAGTCCCTCTTCAATGCCTATATTTTCTTGAAACAGATCAAATAATCCCATAGCACAATTCCTCCTTTTGTTTTAACCAGGACTACTCCGGTTCCCGAAGATCCATAATTCTTTTTGTCAGCAGCATTACGTCATCCAAAATATAATCAAACGCTCCTGCTTTATACAGGTTTAATACAATCATTCCGACAGGCACTGCGAAAATCATACCGAAAACACTGCCGATCTTATAACCTATATAAATAAGCACCAGCGTAAACAATGGGTTCAGTCCGATGCTGTCTCCGACCAGTTTCGGCTGAATCAACTGATGAACAAGCTGAGACACTACATAAATGATTACCAAAGCAACTACCATACGGTAATCACCAACCATAAACTTATATACAGCCCATGGTATCAACGCCGTTCCTGTTCCGAAAAACGGCAGAAAATCAAGAAATGCTATCCCTATCGCAAGCAAAATTGAAAAATGAATTCCAATCAATGAAAATCCTGCCAACAAAATTACAAAGATTACAAGCATGATCTTAAACTGCGCTTTAAAATATCCGCCGACCGCATATTTTAAATTCGCCATTACCATACTCATTCGTCTTACGATTGGATCGGGCGATACTTTTTTTGCCCACTCGATCACCATCTCTCTCTCTGCAATAAAGAAATAGGCAGAAATGATCGTCACGATAAATCCAATCAGAATAGATGGAATCCGCTTGACAAAATTACTTGCCGCTGTAACTGTAGGCTCACTGATTTGCTGCATGAGCGCTCCCATAGCCTGATCCAGATTATCAATCATCTGATACCATGCATTCTGCACGGCTTCCGGCAAACGTTCAAAAACTACATTCAAATTATCTCCGATCTGGCGAAGTCCCGTTTCCAGTTCTTCATACAGATCCGGAAGATTCTGTATAAGTGCCATACACTCTCGCCAGATTCTGCTTCCGACAAAATATACCAGAAGGATAACGCCTGCCAGGACAAGGATAATAATCATTGCCGATCCAAGTTTTTTAACAATTTTAAGCCTTCTTTCCAGCCACTTAACGATCGGACTTGCGACATAGGAAATGAACCAGCCGATTACGAATGGCATAAAAAAGCCTAAAAACATATATCCAAAATAAATAAACAAAATTGTACCAATAAGGCTGAGCGCCAGACTGACCGCAATTTTCCAGAAAGGCCGGTTGTCATTTAAACACGTATCTTTCACTACTCTTCCATCTCACTTTCTGTCAGGAATTCATTCTCTACCAGTTCCCAGATTTCGTCTCTGCCTTGTTTTGTTTCTGCTGAAAATGGAATGACCATAGTTCCCGGCACTAAATCCAATCCCTGCTTTACAATTTTAATCTGCTTTTGTATCTGACTTCTCTTGATCTTATCAAGTTTTGTGGCGATAATGATCGGGTGAAATCCCATTTCCACAATCCAGTGATACATCATTTTATCGTTGGCTGACGGAGCATGTCTGATATCAATAAGCAGGAAAACTGCTTTCAGCTGTTTGGAGCCGTGAAGATAACGTTCAATCAATTGTCCCCATTTTATTTTTTCCTGCTCTGAGACTTTGGCATAACCATACCCCGGCAGATCTACCAGATACATCTCTTCGTTTATATTATAAAAATTAATGGTCTGCGTCTTTCCCGGAGTTGCAGATGTTCTTGCATAAGATTTTCGGTTCATAAGCGCATTGATCAGTGAAGATTTTCCTACATTGGACTTCCCTGCAAATGCAATCTCCGGAAGCTGATTGTCCGGAAGCTTACTGGTGATTCCGCAGACCGTCTCCAAATTTAAACTACGTATGATCATATCTTTCCTCCCTGCTGTTTCTATCTATACTTTAACATATCTCTATCATTCTGCGAAGCATCTTCGGCATTTCTTAAGAAAGTCTATACATTCTTTAGAAAATCAAAGCATGCTTCAAAACCTCGCTCATATGCGATACAGGCAGTATCTCCAGACCTTTTGTGATCTCTGCTGAAATTTCTTCCACATCTGTCTCATTTTCTTTTGGTACGAGCACTGTTTTAATTCCGGCATTTTTAGCGGCCAACAGTTTTTCTTTCAGACCGCCGATCGGCAGCACTCTTCCTCTGAGCGTTATCTCACCCGTCATTGCAATATCCGCCCTGACTTTTTTCTCCGTAATAGCAGATAACATAGCAGTTGCCATTGTAATACCCGCAGACGGTCCGTCTTTTGGTGTTGCTCCTTCCGGAATATGAATATGGATATCATGCTCTTTGAAAAACTTCTCATCAATTCCATACTCTTTGCTGACGGAACGGATGTAACTGATTCCGGTTCTCGCAGACTCCTTCATCACATCTCCAAGCTGACCGGTCAGCAGAATCTCGCCTTCCCCCGGCATTACATTGACTTCTATTTCTAAGGTGTCACCACCCACACTTGTCCATGCAAGTCCGCGCACAATACCGACTTCATCCTGTTCGTTCTTCATCTGATAAATATACAGCTCTTTCCCAAGATACAGATGAAGATTGCGCTCTGTCACATGAATGGTCTTTTTCTTCTCTTCCAAAATTTCTCTTGCAGATTTCCTGCAAATATCTCCAATCTTTCGCTCTAATTGGCGAACCCCGGCTTCCTTCGTATAATTACGTGCAATCTTCCAGATTGCTTTCTTGCTGATCGTCAGCTGCTCGGACTTCAATCCATGCTTTTCAAGCTGCTTCGGAATCAGATGTTCTGTAGCAATATGAAGCTTTTCATTTTCTGTATAACTGTTGATCTCGATCACTTCCATACGGTCAAGAAGCGGACGCGGAATTGTCTGAAGTGTGTTTGCCGTTGTAACAAACAAAACTCCTGAGAGATCCAGAGGCACTTCCAGATAATGATCCCGGAACTTTTTATTTTGCTCACTGTCTAATACTTCCAACAACGCTGAAAAAGTATCCCCTTTGTAATCATTGCTGACTTTATCAATCTCATCTAACAGAAGCAGCGGATTTTTTACGCCTGCAGTACGTAGTGCTGTAGCGATTCTTCCCGGCATTGCTCCGACATAGGTTTTTCTATGTCCGCGTATTTCTGCTTCATCTCTGACTCCACCGAGAGAAATTCTCACATATGGTTTCTTCAACGCTCTTGCAAGTGATTTTGCAATGGAAGTCTTTCCTGTTCCCGGAGGTCCCACAAGACAGAGAATCGGTGCATTTCCTTTTTTCGTAAGCGCACGTACCGCTAAAAATTCAAGCACACGCTCCTTTACCTTCTCAAGTCCGTAGTGATCTTCATTCAATACTTGTTCGGCATATGCAATATCTTTATGATCTTTACACACTTTATCCCAAGGCATTTCCAGCATTGTTTCAATATAGGTACGTGTCACACCCGATTCCGCAGGATTTCCCATAGAATTTTTGAAGCGTTTGATTTCTTTTTCAATCTTTTCTTTCACTTCTTTAGGTGCTTTCAGCGCATCGCATGCCTGCTTGAACTCATCCGCATCAGATAAGGTATTGTCATCCCCAAGCTCTTCTCGGATCAGCTTCATTTCTTCTCTCAGGATATAATCCCGCTGATTTTTATCTACACGTTCTCTTATTTTCTCCTGAAGTTCTTCTTTTATGTTCTGCACTTGTATCTCATTGACAACTTTATAGGCAAGCTTGTCATATCGACGCATAACATGAGTCTCTTCTAACAGTTCCTGATATTCTGTGTAAGCCAACGGAAGATTCGCTCCGACTGTATCAACCAGCTTCTTTAAATCATTGATCTCATCAATCTGTCCTGCAAATTCTTTGGAAATCTTCGGATTCTTTAACATATATTCTTTAAAGATATCCCGAAGCCCGCGAAGCATTGCCTCTTTATTAAGAGGCGCCGACTCCCCTCCGTTTTCCTCATCACCTGTATCCACATCCTCTACAACATCTACCAGCGCACGAAGATAAGGCTCTTTAAATTCAAGAGATCGGATTTTTGCACGTTTCTCTCCGGTAATCAGCACACGGCTGATTTTCTTTGGCATTTTTACAATCTGACGGACAGTGACGATACATCCTGTCTCATATACATCCTCAAGTCCCGGATCTTCTGTCGCCACATCCTTCTGGGCAGATACAAACAGCATCTGCTCACCTTCCATCGCCTCATCAATTGCTGCCAGAGATTTTTCACGGCTTACATCAAAGTGTCTGACCATTTCCGGAAGAATTGTCATTCCTCTCAGAGCAACCATTGGAAGGCTCATTGTTACTTTCTCCATCTGTGTTCTCCTGTATTAAAAAAGTAGACGGGTACAAGCTTTCTTTGCACCCGCCCCGTATATTATGCACTCTCAGAACCGATCGCTGCATGTTCACAGACCGGAAGTTCATATCCTTTTACTACATCTCTTGTGATCATGCATGATTTTAATGTCTCATCTGACGGAGCCTGATACATAATGTCCATCATTACATTTTCCATGATGGCACGAAGTCCTCTTGCTCCGGTCTTACGTTTCAATGAAATCTCTGCAATTTCCTGAAGCGCACCTTCATCAAATTCAAGTTCCACACCGTCTATCTCCAACAGCTTCTGATACTGCTTCACAAGCGCGTTCTTCGGCTTTGTCAAAATGTCGATCAGTGCATCTTTGTCTAACATATTAAGCGCTACTGTAACCGGAACACGACCTACCAGCTCCGGAATCAGACCGAATTTCACCAGATCCTGCGGCAGCACTTGCTGCAGAAGATGATCAATATTATAATCTCTCTTCTGTCCAACCTCTGCATTAAATCCGATGGATTTTCTGTCAATTCGCTTCTCAATAATCTTATCGATTCCCTCAAAGGCTCCTCCGCAGATAAACAAAATATTTGTTGTGTCTATCTGAATCAGCTCCTGATGCGGATGCTTTCTTCCGCCCTGAGGTGGAACACTTGCCACCGTTCCCTCAATGATCTTAAGAAGAGCCTGCTGTACACCTTCTCCAGACACATCTCTTGTGATTGATGGGTTTTCGGATTTACGTGTAATCTTATCGATCTCATCAATATATATGATACCGTATTCTGCACGCTCAATATCACCGTCAGCAGCCTGAATGATCTTCAGCAGAATATTTTCCACATCTTCACCCACATATCCAGCCTCTGTAAGAGCCGTAGCGTCTGCGATCGCAAATGGAACATTGAGAACCTTCGCCAGAGACTGGGCAAGCAGAGTTTTTCCACATCCGGTAGGGCCAAGCATCAAAATATTACTTTTTGCCAGCTCTACACCCATGTCCTTTTCAGCCATGATTCTCTTATAGTGGTTATAAACGGCCACCGACAAAACCTTTTTCGCTTCATCCTGACCGATCACATATTCATCCAGAAAAGCCTTAATCTCTTCCGGTTTCAAAAGATTGATGTCTGAAAACGGATTCCATCCGTCTCCGTTTTCAAACTCCATTTCTTCTTCAATAATCTCAGCACATACCTCTACGCATTCGTCACAGATATAGGTGCCATTAGGTCCCGCGATCAGCTTTCGCACTTGAGACTGTGTCTTATTACAAAACGAACATCTCACTTGATCATCGTTTCTAATTGCCATACTCTCACCTCATATTGAAAGGACAGATCCTTACCGGCGTGTGATTACTTCGTCGATCAGACCGTATTCTTTTGCCTCCTGAGCTGTCATAAAGTTATCTCTCTCTGTATCAACTTTAATGACATCCAGCGGCTGTCCTGTATTTGCTGCCAGAATTTCATTTAATTTCTGACGTGTCTTTAAAATATGTTCCGCAGCGATCTGAATCTCTGTTGCCTGACCCTGGGCACCGCCGGACGGCTGATGGATCATAATCTCCGCATTCGGAAGCGCAAGTCTTTTGCCCTTTGTTCCTCCTGATAACAGGAAGGAACCCATACTTGCTGCCATACCGATACAGATGGTTTCGATATCACATTTGATATACTGCATCGTATCATAAATCGCCAGTCCCGCACTCACGGAACCACCCGGACTGTTAATATACAGATGGATATCTTTGTCCGGATCTTCTGCCTCTAAGAACAACAGCTGGGCAACGATCACACTTGCGGATACGTCAGTTACTTCCTCGCCAAGAAATATAATTCTGTCTTTTAATAATCTTGAATAGATATCGTAGGAGCGCTCTCCACGGCTTGTCTGTTCAATGACATAAGGTACTAAACTCATGTATATGCCTCCTTACTATATACTCATATGTTGTATTTGCTCTTTTATTATTTCTCTACAGCATTGTCTACTAAGAATGTGATTGCTTCCTGAACAGCCATATCCTCTTTCATCTGCTTCTTCTCATTCTCACCCATAAACTCTTTGAGTTTATCAGCTTCCATCTTGTAAGCTTCAGCCATCTTGCCGATCTCTTCATCCAGTTTTTCATCACTGATCTCGATGTTCTCAGCTTTTGCGATTGCTTCTAACACAAGACGTGTCTCGATACGTTTTACAGCCTGTGGTTTCAGATCTTCCATCATCTGCTCTGCTGTTGTACCTGTGAACTGGAAGTACTGCTCCATAGTAAGACCCTGTGACTGCATTCTCTGTGCAAAATCATTTGCCATCTGTTCAGCCTGAGTCTCAACCATAGCCTCAGGGAGTTCATATGTTGCATTTTTAACAGCCTGTTCTACAACCTGATCCTCCTGTTTTGCTTTACCTTCTGCTGCTTTCTGCTCTTTGATCTTTGCTTTTACATCTGCTTTGTATTCTTCTAAAGTATCGAACTCAGAAACTTCTGCTGCGAATTCATCATCAATCTCCGGAAGTTCTTTAGCTTTAATCTCATGTACAGTACATTTGAAGACAGCTTCTTTTCCTTTCAGATCTTCTGCATGATAATCCTCTGGGAATGTAACTTTTACTTCTACTTCTTTCTCTGCTTCAGCACCTACCAGCTGCTCTTCAAATCCCGGGATAAATGAACCGGAACCGATTGTCAGTGGGTAGTTCTCACCTTTACCGCCTTCGAAGGCTACGCCGTCAACGAATCCTTCAAAGTCAAGAACAACTTCATCACCGTCCTGTACAGCACGGTCTTCTACTGTGATTGTTCTTGCGTTTTTCTCTGCTTCTTCCTGAATCTTTGCATCTACTTCTTTCTGTGTCACGCGTGTAGATACTTTATCTACTTCCAGACCCTTGTACTCTCCGAGAGTTACTTCCGGCTTTGTAGCTACTGTTGCTGTGAAAATGAAATCTTTTCCTTTTTCAATCTGAACAACATCGATCTCCGGTCTTGATACGATGTCCAGTTCACACTCATCATAAGCGTCTGCATATGCTTTTGGAATTAATGCATTTGCTGCATCATCATAGAAGATTTCTGCTCCATACATTTTCTCGATCATCTGACGCGGAACTTTTCCTTTACGGAATCCCGGCAGGCTGATTTTGTTTTTCTGCTTCATATATGCACTCTGAAGCGCTTTCTCTAATTCACTGGCTGATACTTCAATGGTAAGTTTTGCCATGTTTTTTTCTAATTTTTCCACCTGTAAACTCATCTACTATTTTCCTCCTGATTCTAATCCCATCTGTCCCGGTGGCAGAATTGGGCATAATACATTACATTCACCAAACGATTATAACACAGATATTTCCAAATATCCAGTCCTTTTTCTACTGACAAACAATCGCTTTTGCTACTTCCTGCGCCTTTTCTTCTCCCTCCAGCACTTCGATCAGCTTAAGCGCAAATTCTACTGCTGTTCCTGCACCTCTTCCGGTAACAATATTTCCATCGACTGCCACAGGTGTGCGGAGAAGAACTGCTCCCTGAATCTCCTGTTCCACTGTAGGATAGCAGGTGATCTTCTTTCCTTTTAATAATCCAAGATCTGCCAATACCGTAGGAGCAGCACAGATCGCGCCCACGTATTTTCCGGCTTGCGTATGTTCTTTTACAACCTTCCTGACTCCCGCATGCTCTTTTAAATTTGTCGTCCCCGGCATCCCGCCCGGCAGCACGATCATATCTGATTCAGAAAAATCCACCTCATCAAATAAGTCTTCTGTCTGCACATTAATTCCATGTGCCCCATGTACTGTATAATCGTCCGTAATTGAAATTGTATCTACATAAATCCTTGCCCGTCGAAGCAGGTCAACCGCAGTTAACGCTTCAATCTCTTCAAATCCATCTGCCAATAATACGCTTACCTTAATCATATCACACTTTCCTTTCTCCAAAAGATCCTAACAGATTCATATTATCACCGTTTACTTTTGGTGTAAAGTCCGGTATGATATCTGTTGAATGAAAGTTATGAATCGGGCATCTATGTCTGGAATTTATGGATAAACAAGGGGGATTTTCTATGGAAATCGAACGCAAATACCTCGTTTCCGAATTACCGGAAACGTTAAATAACTATCCTTATCGAACCATTGAACAAGGCTATTTAAATACAGATCCAGTCATCCGAATCCGAAGAGATAACGAAAAATACGAGCTCACATACAAATCCAAAGGTCTTATGACAAGAGAAGAATATAATCTTCCTCTCACAAAAGAAGCTTATGAACATCTCCTCTCCAAAATTGACGGACGACTGATCAAAAAGAAGCGTTACATGCTTCCTCTCGGAGAATTTACCAACGACCCTCTCGGTCTTACCATCGAACTTGATCTCTTCGAAGGCGATCTTGCGCCACTGCTACTGGCAGAAGTTGAATTCCCGGATGAACCGTCTGCCAATGCTTTCACTCCACCTTCCTGGTTTGAAGAAGATGTGACATTTTCCGGGAAATATCACAATAGCTATTTAAGTCTGAAATAATTCAAAAGAAATTGTTTTATACAAAAAAATTGCCCAAACCGTATGGTTTTGGCAATTTTTTATTACTTGCTTTATTACTGCTCTTTATTCCTGCATCATAAATCCATCGTGTACTGCATTCATTGCTTTGTCGATATCCTTTTCATCAACAAGCACTGTAATACGGATCTCTGAAGTTGAGATCATATTGATGTTGACTCTGGAGTTGTACATTGCCTCAAACATCTTAGAAGCAACACCCGGATTACTCATCATTCCCGCACCTACAACTGACAGTTTTGCAACGTCAGCATTGTAAGTGATATTCTGAATGGTCAGTCTTTCCTTATTCTCTTCCAGTAAATTCAAAGTTGCCTCAAGATCATCAGAAGCAACGGTAAAGGAAATGTCTTTTGTTCCGTCACGTCCTACAGACTGAAGAATAATATCAACGTTAATATGGTTTTTTGCAAGTGTATTAAAAATACGGAATGCTGTTCCCGGTTTATCTTCTACTCCAATCACTGATACTCTGGCTGTATTACTGTCTGCCGCCACTCCTGTTACTAATAATTTTTCCATCTTCGCTGCCTCCTTGACTGTGGTTCCTTCGCTGTTATTCAAGCTGGAACGGACTACTAATTCTACGTTATATTTTTTTGCCATCTCAACAGAGCGGTTGTGAAGAACCTTAGCTCCAAGGCTGGCAAGCTCCAACATTTCATCATATGTGATAACGTCCAGTTTTCTTGCATTTTTACACACACGCGGATCCGCTGTATATACGCCGTCTACATCTGTATAGATTTCACATTTATCTGCGTGGAGTACTGCTGCAAGTGCAACTGCTGTCGTATCAGAGCCTCCTCTTCCCAGTGTTGTAATATCGTCGTATTTATTAACTCCCTGGAAACCAGTTACGATTACGATCTTTCTTGAGTCCAGTTCATGCTGGATTCTCTCAGTGTCTACACGTTTGAATCTTGCATTTCCATATCTGGATGTACAGTGCATCATTACCTGAAAGGCATTTAAAGACACTGCCGGCACATCCATTGCCTGCATCGCCATTGCCATCAGAGATACTGACACCTGTTCTCCTGTTGTAAGCAGCATATCCAGTTCTCTTTTCTTAGCCTCCGGGTTAATTGTCCTGGCAAGTTCGATCAAATTATCTGTAGTATCTCCCATAGCTGACAGAACAACGACTACATCATGTCCTGCCTTGTAGTCTTCAATACATCGTTTTGCCACATTAAAGATTCTGTCTTTGTCGGCAACAGAGCTGCCTCCGAATTTTTTTACAATTAGCATAATTCCTCCTGTTGTAACTTCTCATTCTCTGTCTGCGTGATTAGTTCTGCTCTTCAATACGGATCATATGTAAGATCTGGTCTTTATAACGGTTAGCTCTTGTGTCATAATCACCCTCCATCATAACAGGAGTGATAAATCCAAATTCACCCTCCAGACCATCAACTTTGATAATCTCCACTTCACCAAAAGAATATTGAATGTCTTTCAACATTTCCTTCTCGTCACCCTTCATACGAATAAAGAAACGTCTCTTCGCATCCGCTTTATCTTCCAGGTCAAGCTTTTCTTCCTTCCACATGGTCATAATATTACGGTTTAAATGCTTCGCTGCATCCACCACATCTGCCACCACTGCACTGGCAGTCGGAAGTTTACCTGCTCCACTTCCGTAGAACATGGCATCTCCCAATACATTACCGTGTACAAAGATTGCGTTAAATACATCATTGACATTGTACAGCGGGTGTTCCGGATACAACATACACGGAGCTACAATTGCATGTAGTCTCTTTCCTATCCGCTTGCTGGAAGCAAGCAGTTTAATTGTAGTACCCATCGCTTTGGCATATTTCATATCTTCCACTGTGATCTCTGTAATTCCCTCGCAATAGATATCTTCAAAATCTACCTGCTGACCGGAGATCAGAGAAGAAAGAATCGCTATCTTTCTGCAAGCGTCATAACCTTCCACATCTGCTTCCGGGTTACGCTCTGCATATCCGTTCGCCTGCGCTTCCTTCAGCACAGTATCATAATCAGCGCCCTCATAGAACATCTTAGTCAACATATAGTTCGTTGTTCCATTTAAAATGCCGGTAATTTCTTCAATCTCATCTGCTGTAAGTGAAGAGTTGAGCGGTCGGATGATCGGAATACCTCCTCCTACGCTGGCTTCAAACAGGAAGTTGATATTATGTTCCTTCGCAATTGACAAAAGCTCTGCGCCATGCTTTGCTACAAGAGCCTTATTTGAAGTCACTGCACTTTTTCCGGCCTGCAGACTGCGCTTCACAAATGTATACGCCGGCTCAATACCACCTAAAACTTCTACAACGATCTGAACATCATCATCATTGATGATCGTTTCGAAATCATGAACAATTTTCTCCTGTACAGGATTCCCAGGAAAATCTTTAAAATCAAGAACATATTTAATATTCAGTTCTTCGCCGATCCGTTGATTGATCTGACTTCCATTGGTGTCCACTACTTCCACAACACCGCTTCCAACGGTTCCATAACCTAATACCGCAATATTTACCATATAATTCCTCCCTCTAGCGATTCGCCTGTTCCTTTAAATATGCATTTATAAAAATATCGATATTTCCATCAAGCACTGCCGTCACATTGCTGTTTTCTACATTCGTACGGTGATCTTTGACCATCGTATACGGCTGCAGTACATAGGAACGGATCTGGTTGCCAAATCCGATTTCTTTGACCTCGCCCCGGATATCAGACACTTTTTCTGCCTGCTCCTGTTCCTTCATAAGCTGAAGCTTTGCCTTCAACATCTGCATAGCTTTTTCTCTGTTATGATGCTGCGAGCGTTCATTCTGACACTGCACCACAATGCCGGTAGGCAGATGTGTGATACGGATTGCAGAAGAAGTCTTATTGACGTGCTGTCCGCCTGCTCCGCTGGCTCGATACGTATCAATCTTCAGCTCGTCTTCCGCAATCTCGATATCAATGTCGTCTTCCAGATCCGGCATCACATCACAGGATGCAAAGGACGTCTGTCTCTTTCCTGCGGAATTAAACGGCGAGATCCGCACAAGCCTGTGCACACCTTTTTCGGACTTCAGATAGCCGTAGGCGTTCTCACCATTCACTTCAAATGTCACTGTCTTTATGCCTGTAATATCTCCATCCAGATAATCTAATATTTTTATTGAAAGCCCTTTTCTCTCTGCCCAGCGGTTGTACATACGATAGAGCATTCCCGCCCAGTCACAGGATTCCGTTCCGCCGGCTCCTGCATGAATCGTCATGATCGCATTGCAGCGGTCATATTCTCCGCAGAGCAATGTCTGAACCCGGAGAACTTCAAACCGTTCTTCAAATTCCCGAATATCTTTTTCAATCTCCCGAACCATCGAAGGGTCCTCTTCCTCGTAAGCCATATCGATAAGGAGTATCGTATCTTCATATCCCTGATACAGTTTCCGAATCTCATCTATCAGTTCCTTCAGGTTCTTCAGGTCTTTCATAATCTGCTGAGACTCTTCCGGATTATCCCAGAATCCCGGTTCTTCTACTTTACGCTCCAGCTCTTCCATCTGCTTCTCTTTGCCGGCGACGTCAAAGTGAATCCCTCATCTCGGCAAGAGGTTCTTCGTAAGCGTTCATCAAACTTTTAAACTGGTCTAACTCAACCACTGCTTTCACCTCTTTCTATCTTCTATTTTCCGGTCTTCTATTTACGACCGCAGCACTGTTTATATTTCTTTCCACTTCCGCATGGACATGGGTCGTTTGGATAGACTTTCTTCTCTTCGCGCTTCTTTGGTGCACGAACGGAAGACTCATCCTTATTCGTTCCGGTTGCTTTTGCCACCTGTTCACGTTCCACCTTCTGCTCAATTCTCACATGGAACAATGCACGAACCGTATCTGCTGTAATACTCTTCGTCATCTCTCCAAACATATCATAACCGAGCATCTTGTACTCTACCTTCGGATCTCTCTGTCCGTATGCCTGAAGCCCGATTCCCTGTCTGAGCTGATCCATATCGTCGATGTGATCCATCCATTTTGCATCGATTACTTTAAGAAGAACAACTCGCTCAATTTCACGAATGTGCTCCGGCTCCGGGAACTCTGCCTCTTTTGCTTCATATGCCTTCGCAGCACGCTCTTTCAGCATATGCTTTAACTGCTTCTGACTCATTCCCTTTACATCCTCTTTTGTAATCGGCTGCATCGGAATTGTTGTCAGTATTGTCCGGTTCAAATCATTCAGGTCGAAATCTTCGTAATCCTGATCTGAAGATACGATCATATCTACTGTATTTTCCAGATAATCGTTAATCATGTGGAAAATAGAATCCCTCATGTTCTCACCGTCTAATACACGGCGTCTCTCTTCGTAAATGATCTCTCTTTGCTCATTCATAACCTGGTCATATTCTAACAGGTTCTTACGAATTCCAAAGTTATTACTCTCGATCTTTTCCTGCGCTTTTTCAATCGCATTGGACAGCATCTTGTGCTGAATCTGTTCTCCCTCTTCAACACCCAAGGTGTTAAATACGCTCATCAGTCTTTCAGAGCCGAACAAGCGCATAAGATCGTCCTCAAGAGAAATATAGAATCTGGATTCTCCCGGGTCACCCTGACGTCCTGCACGTCCTCTGAGCTGATTATCGATACGTCTTGACTCATGGCGTTCTGTACCGATGATTTTAAGTCCGCCGGCTTCTCTTGACTCATCATCCAGCTTAATATCTGTACCACGTCCTGCCATATTCGTTGCGATTGTAACTGCGTCATGTACACCTGCCTCCGCAACGATCTGTGCCTCCATCTCATGGAACTTAGCATTTAACACGTTATGCTTGATTCCACGCTTCTTCAGCATGCCACTTAACAGTTCAGATGTCTCGATCGTAATCGTACCTACCAGCACCGGCTGATGCTTGGCATGCGCTGCCTCGATCTCATCACAGACTGCTTTGAATTTCTCTCTTTTTGTCTTATATACCACATCTTCCAGGTCTTTTCTCTGTACAGGAACATTGGTCGGAATTTCAATAACGTCCATTCCGTAAATCTCACGGAACTCCTTCTCTTCTGTAAGAGCTGTACCTGTCATACCTGCTTTTTTCGCATATTTATTAAATAAGTTCTGGAACGTAATCGTAGCAAGCGTCTTACTCTCTCGTTTTACCTTAACGTGCTCTTTCGCTTCAATTGCCTGGTGGAGACCATCGGAATAGCGACGTCCCGGCATAATACGTCCGGTAAATTCGTCTACAATAAGAACTTCATCATCCTTCACAACATAATCCTGATCCCGGAACATCAGATTATGTGCACGGAGCGCTAAAATAATATTGTGCTGGATATCCAGATTCTCTGCATCTGCCAGGTTTTCGATATGGAAGAATTTTTCAACCTTTTTCACACCATCTTCGGTCAGGTTGATATTTTTCTCTTTCTCATTGACGATGAAATCTCCTGTTTCTTCGATATCCTCTCCGAGAATGGCATTCATCTTCGTAAATTCTCCGCTGGCTTCTCCACGCTGGAGCTGACACGCCAAAATATCACATGCCTCATAGAGCTTTGTTGACTTACTGCTCTGACCGGAAATAATAAGCGGCGTTCTTGCCTCGTCGATCAATACGGAGTCCACCTCATCGATCACGGCATATTTCAGACCTCTCTGCACTAACTGCTCTTTGTAGATCACCATGTTATCTCTAAGATAATCAAATCCAAGCTCATTGTTTGTCACATAGGTGATGTCACAATTATAAGCGGCACGGCGTTCATCGTTATCCATTCCATTTAATACTACACCTACTGTCAGACCAAGGAACTCATGCACCTGCCCCATCCAGTGTGCGTCACGCTGTGCCAGATAGTCATTGACTGTTACAATGTGAACTCCTTCTCCGGTCAGTGCATTTAAATAAGCAGGAAGTGTAGAAACTAATGTTTTACCTTCACCTGTCTTCATCTCTGCAATACGTCCCTGATGAAGAATAATACCTCCGATCAACTGTACGCGGTAGTGCTTCATTCCGAGAGTACGCACAGCCGCTTCACGCACAACTGCATAAGCCTCCGGCAAAATGTCATCCAGTGTCTCTCCTTTGGATAACCGCTCTTTAAATTCTCTCGTTTTATCCTTTAATTCCGCATCAGACAAACTGTGCATCTGCTCATCTAACGCCTCGATAGCGTCTGCGATCGGATAAATACGTTTTAATTCATTTTCACTATGTGTTCCAAAAATTTTCTGTATTAAACCCATTTCGTTAAATACTCCTTGTCCGTAAATTTACTTAAATTACATTCTAACACTATCCATATTTCAATTCAAGCCATATCTAAAGTGTTTACAAACTGGACATAGTTCTATCATAATCTATATAATTTCACCTCGTCATAAGGCACTGTTCCTCCAAAAAGATCGAGCGCGCTTCCGATCGTGAAATCAACCTTACCTTCTGTCACCTGTTCAAAATATCTCAGATCCTCGAAGCTTCCGATTCCTCCGGCATATGTAACAGGTATTCCATTATAATTTCCCAGAAGACGGGCAAGCTTCTCGTCAATCCCCGACGACTTTCCTTCCACATCTACACCGTGAACAAGAAATTCATCACAATACGCTTCCAGCTCTCTCAGCACATCTTCTGTAAGTCTGACATCCGTATAGTTCTGCCACCGGTCTGTTACAATGTAATAATCATCTTCTCTCTTGCGGCAGCTTACATCGATGACAACTCTCTCTTTCCCCACTGTGCTTTTCAATCTTTCCATCTGTTCCCAGCGGATCTGTCCTCCCCGAAACACGTAAGACGTCACAATCACATGGCTGGCTCCCATATTCAAATACTCTTCCGCATTTTCCGCAGTAATCCCCCCGCCGATCTGAAGCCCCCCGGGGTAAGCACCAAGCGCTTTGCATGCCTGCTTCTTAGTCTCCATATAATAGGAAGAAGTGGGCGGATTCAACAGGATCACATGCCCTCCAATAAGCCCGTCTTCTTTATAGAGCCGCGCATAATAATCCGCCTCCTGCTCAGACGCAAAATTGACAGCCGCCTGATTGCCTGTATCCTGAAGGCTTCCGCCCACAATCTGTTTCACTTTACCATTATGAATATCAATACACGGGCGAAATCTCATGCGCTAAACCTCCTGTTTTCCTTACAATAATTATAATAAGTGCCATTATAACACACGTTTTCCAGATTGAAAAGAGAGTATGCTCTGTTTTTTAGAATATCTTGTACTTTTTTAGACTGTCGCTTTGTTTTCTTCAAAAAAGAAAAAGCAGTCACTGAAACTACTTTTTCTTTACGCTTCTTATTACTGATTTTTTGTTGTTGCAGATTCGTTGCGGTTTACCGCATCATCCAGATTATCTTCCGCTCTGTCAATGCCGTCTTGCACTTTGTCTCCGGCTTCTTCTATCATGCCTTTGTCATTTGTATTATCTGTAGCATTATTCATATTGTCATTTTTGATGTTTCCATCATTCACATCTGTATTATTGTCATATGCATTTCCGGTGTTTTCTGTCGCACCATTTCCTGTTTCCCCGGAATTTTCTACCGCTCCGTTGTCTTTGTTGTCACTTCCGCAGGCTGTCACGCTCATCAGTACACCTACGCATGTTAACATGAGTAATAATTTTCTGAACTGTTTCATTTTTCCTCTCCCTTTCACACATGTATATTTATCTATCCATCAAGTAATACTTGTTGCTAGTAATATCTGCAAATGAGCAGATTCTATACAATGCTTTTACTGGGAGATTCTGACATTTTTTAAAACCGCTCAGCCAATTGACCGCTTCGATATGCCTCTAAGAGCAGTTCTAACTCTTTGATCTGGACTTTCAGGTCTTTGCCGATATCCGTGTCACCAACAAGCTTTCGCTCTACGACACGCTTTACAACCACACTATCCGAATGAATGTCGCTTTCTTTTTCGATCGCTGCCTCTGTGGATTCAAAAGGATCGTGCGCCGCAAGAATCAACCCATAAGAATTGTAGATCAGCGTATATCCGGCTATTCCGGTTTCCTTTTGATAAGCTCTGGAAAATCCGCCATCAATTACTAATACTTTGCCATTGCATTTTATCGGATTCTCTCCGTTCTTTGATTTTACCGGAACATGACCATTAATGATATGCGTTCCCTGTTCCGGAAGTCCAAACTCCTTAAGAATACCGTCAATGACTTCTTCATTTTCCAACAGATGATAATATGGATTCTTCTGTTCCTTATGCGTCTCCTTATTCGCCAGAAAATACCGTTCAAACGTTGCCATCTTATCCTTTCCGAACAGCGGTGAATTTTCGCTGAGCCAGATATACCACATCATATCTCTACCCCGCTGCCGCTCGCCGGCATCTATGGCATAGAACCCTTTCCTTACATAGCTCTCCAGCACCTCATACAGTGATTTCCCTTTATACTCGTGTCCGTAAATGCGCACTGTTTTTAAGCTTCCATCTTCACATAACGGAACACAGCCATGATATAAAAGATTATTATTATACACTTTATAGAGACTTCCTTTATTCAAAAGGAAACGCATATGCTTCTGCAATTTCTCACAATTTAAAAATGCACAAGCCAGACGCTCCATAATGTCTTCTTCCTCTTCTGTCAATGCGTACGGATCTTTCGGATCAATGGTCGGAAAATAATGGTCCAAAAGTTCATACTCCTTCCCATCCAAAGTAATCTTTCCCGTTTCATAATCAATCAGATGCAGAAGATTTCTTTTTTCTAAATGAAAGCTTGGATTTCTCTTGATCGTCTCCCCTTCCACCTTAAATTGAATAACGGAAATCGCTTTATGCATACGAATTTCCAGTTCTTTCTCTGCTTCCGCTCCTGAATGTTCTCCCTTTAACTGGAACTGCAGACATGGGTCTTCTCCATACGTATTCAAAGCAAAAGTGGCCAACGGGAGAAGGTTGATCCCATACCCATCTTCTAAAATATCAAGATTACCATAGCGGGCGCAGATGCGGATCACATTAGCAATACAGCCTCTTTGCCCTGCTGCCGCACCCATCCACAGAACATCGTGATTTCCCCACTGGATATCTACGGAATGATAGGTCATCAGTTTATCCATAATAATATGAGGCCCCGGTCCACGATCAAAGATGTCTCCCACAATGTGAAGATGGTCCACCGTCAGCCTCTGGATCAGTTCACTTAACGCTACAATGAATTCTCCTGCTCTCTTCGTCTCTATGATCATACTTACAATGGCATTATAATAAGATTCCTTGTCAGATATCTCCGGGCGCACAGTAATAAGCTCCTCGATCACATAAGCGAACTCCTCCGGCAGTGCTTTTCTGACCTTTGACCGCGTATATTTGCTCGCTGCATTTTTACATACTTCGATCAGGCGATACAAAGTAATCTTATACCACTCCTCCATGTTTTCTTCTGATTCTCTGATCCGTTCCATCTTCTCTCTCGGATAATAAATAAGAGTAGCAAGAGACTGTTTCTCCCTGCTACTCATAGTATTCCCAAAGACATCTTCGATTTTACGGCGCACGGAACCTGAGCCATTCTTAAGGACATGGGAAAATGCTTCATATTCTCCGTGAATATCTGTTAAGAAATGCTCTGTGCCCTTTGGAAGATTCAAGATTGCCTGCAGATTAATGATCTCTGTAGACGCCTTGGCGATGGTTGGATAAAGTTCAGAAAGTCGTTCCAGATAACGTGTCATTAACTCTTTCATAAGCTCCTCCATACTAATTTTATATGAACCGGTTCTCATCCTAGAACTGGATCACATCAGACATATCATACATTCCTGCTGGTTTACCTGCCAGGAATTTTGCTGCTTCTACCGCCCCTTTTCCAAATACGGTCTTGGAATATGCAGTATGTTTAAACTCAATCACTTCATCAGTGCCCGCATAAATCACTTCATGGTCACCTACGATCGTTCCGCCGCGGACAGCGCTGATTCCGATTTCCTTCGCGTCGCGCTTCTTTCTGTCCTGACTTCTGTCATAGACATAATGGTACTGATTCTCCATTGCCTCGTTCATGGAATCCGCCAATGCAAGTGCCGTACCGCTTGGGGCATCCAGCTTCTGATTATGATGTCTTTCCACAATCTCCATATCGTATCCTGCCGGCGCCAGCACAGCCGTTGCCTCCTTCAGAAGCTTCAGCAAAAGATTAATTCCAAGAGACATATTTGCTGATTTCAGTACAGCCGTCTCTTTCGCAGTCTCTTTCACTTTTGCAAGCTGTTCCTCCGAAAGCCCTGTCGTACACAAAACAACCGGAAGTTTCTTGTCTTTACAGCTGTCAAGCAGCGCATCTATTGCCGCTGCATTGGAAAAATCAATGACTACATCTGCCTCTTCTGTACATGCTTCCATACTGTCAAACACCGGATAATCATTCTCAATTCCCTTATATTTGTCTATACCGGCTACAATCTCAATACTTTCGTCATTTTTTATAAGTCCGGTAATTACCTGTCCCATGTGCCCATTGCATCCATGCATAATTGCTCGTACCATATTGTCTGTCCTCCTGATCAGTCTTATTCTTATCTGACTATTAGCTCTTTTCATACAAAAAGGATATCATATCTGTTGAATGCAATCAACCTATGATATCCTTTTCACATTCTTCTCTAAAAACTATGCAAGCTTGATTCCAAATTCTGTCATTGCCTTTGCCAGGCTTTCTTCATGCTGAGGTGTAAGCTCTGTAAGAGGCATACGAAGTGGTCCGCAGTCCATTCCCATAAGCTTCATTGCCTTCTTAACAGGAATAGGATTCACTTCACAGAACAACTGCTCGATCAGCGGAATCGCTTTCAGCTGAAGTTCCAGACTTCCTTTTACATCACCTTCAAAGAATTTTGCACAAATATCATGTGTCTCCTGCGGAGCCACATTGGATAATACGGAAATCACACCTTTTCCTCCAAGAGAAAGAATCGGTACGATCTGATCGTCATTTCCGGAATACAGATCTGCTTTTCCATCTGTGAGATGCATAATCTTTGCCACTTGAGAAATGTTACCGGAAGCTTCTTTAATTCCCACAATATTATCAACTTCTTTGATCAATCTTGCCGCCGTTGCCGGTTCGATATTACATCCCGTTCTGCTTGCAACACTATACATAATAATCGGAGCTTTTGCCTCCTTCGCCACTGCTGTGTAGTGTCCTACAAGTCCTTCCTGTGTCGCCTTGTTGTAATAAGGTGTTACAACGAGCAGTCCGTCTGCACCATAGGAAGCTGCTTCTTTGGACATGTCGATTGCTGTTCTCGTACAATTAGAACCTGTTCCCGCAATGATCGGAAGTCTTCCCTTCGTTCTTTCGATCGCAAATTTGACACATTCCATGTGCTCTTTCTCTGACATTGTTGCAGACTCTCCGGTTGTACCGCAGATTATAATACTGTCCGTTCCGTTATTACAGTGATAATCGATCAACTGATCCAATTTATCATAATTAATACTCTCATCTTCATTAAACGGTGTGACAATTGCCACGCCGGCCCCTGTAAAAATAGACATACTTATCCTCCTGACTATTATATGATTATAGAAATTCTATCACCATTCAGATATGATGTCAACGAAAGTCTTCACACGTTTTTCTTATCCTCATATATTCATACTCTCATGCAAGAATCGCAGCATTTTGTTCAAATTTCCAACCTCTATCTGCCCCGGAGCCGATGGAATCCCGCTTGCTCCAAAAGTTACAGCCGAACCAAAGACTTCTCCGCAAATGCGGCTAATCATCCCCTTTTCTCCCATAGACATTGCAATAAACGGACGGTCTGCATATTCGGTATACATTTCTTCTGTTGCAGATAATAAAGTAAGTACATCTCTTTTGCAGGCAGGCATTACCGCTATCTTCGGAATATCTGCTTCCAACTTCTGCATCTTGCAAAGTCTCCATACAATCTCTTCTTTTGTCGGTGTTTTTTCAAAATCATGGTTGGAAACAACTACTTTCACATTTTCTTTGTGAGCGCTCTCTATCATTTTTTTTACAACACTGTCACCAGCAAATAATTCGATATCTATGAGATCTACCGCTTTGGTCTTTATAATTCTTTCATTCAGTTCTACATAGTGTTTTAAACCGATAGCTTTTTTCCCGCCTTCACGCGCAGTCCGAAAAGTAAAAAGCAACGGAATATCTTTCAATATTTCCCGAAGTTCTCCTGCTATACTTTCCACCTTGGAAACACAAAAAACACTTTCATACCAATCTACTCTCCACTCTGCCAGATCAGCGCCGGAAGTTTCTACTCTTTTTGCCGATTTCAAAATATCTTCTCGCGTTTCTCCCACAATCGGCACACATATTTTGGGAATCCCTTCTCCGATTTTAACATTTCTTATATTGATATAACTCATTTTACCCACATCTTTTCATATTTTTTTACAATATAACACACTCTTCCTTTTCTTTCTATAGCTTATATTGTAAAATACGATTTAATGTATGCTGTAAAATTATCATTTAGTCATCCATACACTCAAGCTTTCCGACCGACACTTCATAAGCCACTCGCTTTTCCGTCTCCGTTTCCGTCAACTTCTTTACATATTCCCTGCTCTGGATTCTTCCAAGTATCTGGACATGCTCTCCCACTTGAAATGTCGATGCAAACCTTGCATTTCTTCCCCAGCAGATACAGGGAATATAATCCGATTTCCCATAAGGACGATTGACTGCAAGCAAAAGATCTGCAATTTCTCTTCCAAGCGGTGTCTTTCGATAAATCGGAAGCTTGCATATGTAACCATCTAACAAAATATGGTTCGTCTTGGCACCATCCAATTCTTCTTCGATAAATTCTACTTCCCTTGCAAATACAGATAGCACAAGACGGTTCCTTTGTTCCTCGTGACGATTATAAGATCGGAACTGACCGCTTATCATAAGAAATTCTCCCGTATAATCCTGACTTACATCGATCAGTCTCTCTGAGATCATAACGGGAATACGGTCTTCCGAATTGCTTAACCGCTTCACGCTCACATCCACCATATAGAAGCCCTCTCCGAACACTTCGTGGCTGAATGTAAAAGCAGACACTACTTCTCCCATAATCGTTACCTGATTGTTTTCAATAATCTTATCTGACATAATTTGACGTTCTCCCTTCCTCTGAATCGTATTTTGAGTCATTACATAGTCTATGAGTCTACTTTCGGTTTTAGAACTAAAATACTTGTAAAATTTAAAAAATGTGATAAACTAATAAAGTTGTATATTATCCATATAAATAGGAAAAGAAAAGGAAGATATTTATGAAGCAAAAACGTGAAGATGTACGTAATATAGCAATTATCGCCCACGTTGATCATGGTAAGACAACACTTGTGGACGAATTATTAAAACAAAGCGGAGTATTCCGTGAAAATCAGGAAGTAGCAGAACGTGTCATGGATTCTAACGATATTGAACGCGAACGTGGAATCACGATCCTTTCCAAAAACACCGCGGTCTACTATAAAGATACAAAAATCAATATTATCGACACTCCCGGTCATGCTGACTTCGGCGGAGAGGTAGAACGTGTCCTGAAAATGGTTAATGGTGTCGTTCTTGTCGTAGATGCCTTCGAAGGCGCTATGCCTCAGACAAAGTTCGTACTCCGCAAAGCTTTGGAACTGGATCTTCCTGTTATTGTCTGCATCAACAAAATCGACCGTCCGGAAGCACGTCCAGACGAAGTTATCGATGAAGTCCTCGAATTGTTCATGGATCTTGATGCTTCTGACGAACAGTTAGACTGCCCGTTCATTTACGCTTCTGCAAAATCCGGTGTAGCTGTTCTTGATCTGACGGATGAAGAAAAGGATATGCAGCCATTATTTGAAACAATCTTAGACTACATTCCGGCTCCGGAAGGAGATCCGCAAGCTCCGTCTCAGATTCTGATCAGCACTATCGACTACAACGAATATGTAGGTCGTATCGGTGTGGGTAAAGTCGAAAACGGTACCATCCGCGTCAACCAGGATATGATCATGGTCAACCATCATGACCCCGAGAAACAAAAGAAAGTAAAGATCAGTAAGCTCTATGAATTTGACGGACTGGACAAAGTAGAGGTAAAAGAAGCTTCCATCGGTTCTATCGTTGCTATTTCCGGTATTTCTGATATTTCCATCGGAGATACTTTATGCGCTCCGGAAAACCCGGAAGCAATTCCATTCCAGAAAATTTCCGAGCCTACGATTTCTATGAATTTCGTAGTAAATGACAGTCCGTTTGCCGGACAGGAAGGTAAATACGTAACTTCCCGTCACCTGCGCGACCGTCTTATGCGAGAACTGAACACTGACGTAAGCCTTCGTGTAGAGGATACTGAGAATACCGACAGCTTCAAAGTATCCGGACGTGGAGAACTCCATCTTTCTGTCTTAATTGAAAATATGAGACGTGAAGGATATGAATTTGCTGTCAGCAAGGCAGAAGTTCTCTATCACAAGGATGAAAATGGAAAACTTTTAGAGCCAATGGAAGCCGCTTATATTGATGTACCGGAAGAATTTACCGGAACTGTCATTGATAAATTAAGTCAGCGCAAAGGCGAACTCCAAAACATGAGCACTGCCAGCGGCGGATACACAAGACTTCAGTTTAATATTCCTGCCCGCGGACTTATCGGATATCGCGGCGAATTCTTAACTGACACAAAAGGAAACGGAATTATGAACACTGCTTTTGACGGATATGCGCCATACAAAGGAGATATTCAGTACCGTAAGCAAGGTTCTCTCATTGCCTTTGAAACAGGTGAATCCGTCACCTATGGTCTCTACAGCGCACAGGAGCGTGGAACACTCTTCATCGGAGCCGGTGAAAAAGTATACTCTGGTATGGTCATCGGTGAAAATGCAAAGACTGATGACATTGAAGTAAATGTATGTAAGACCAAGCATTTAACGAACACTCGTTCTTCCAGCGCAGATGAAGCACTTCGTCTGACACCGCCAAGGGTATTAAGTCTGGAGCAGGCGCTTGACTTCATCGACACGGATGAGTTGTTGGAAGTTACACCAAAATCTCTTCGCATCCGTAAGAAAATCTTAGATCCGAAAATGAGAAAAAGAGGAAACAGATCATGACATTTTTATGGCTTTTAGAAGGAATAAGAACTCCTTTTCTTGATAAACTTATGCAGTTTATCACGTATTTCGGCCAGGAACTTATTATCATAACGTTTATCTGCACACTGTATTGGTGTGTGGATAAGCGTTTTGCTTATTTTCTGGGCTTTTCGTATTTTACCGCGGGCCTTGCCGTCCAAACCTTAAAGATCACCTTTCGAATTCCCCGTCCATGGGTGCTTGACACGGACTTTCATGCTGTAGAAAGTGCAATCTCCGGCGCCACCGGTTACTCATTTCCAAGCGGGCATACCCAAGGCGCCGCCTGCCTGTTCTTCCCGCTTGCTTTAAAAACGCGGAAGAAATGGGTGAAGTTTCTATGCATCATAGCATTTTTGTCCATCGGTTTTTCCCGCATGTATCTTGGCTGCCACACTCCAAAAGATGTGCTGGTATCTATGGCACTGTCACTTTGCATCACCCTTCTTCTGTGGAAATACCAGGCTCAGATTCTTGATCAGGAAACACATTTGAAATGGATCACACTTCTTCTGATGCTTCTCGCAATCGCCGCAGCAATCTACGCCTACGTTCTCTACAGCAATGATACGATTTCCGGCAAATATGCCGCCGATTGTTTAAAGGCTTCCGGCGCAGGTCTCGGGTTTGCATCAGGTTATTATATCGAACGAAAATGGCTCCGGTTTGATCTCTTAAAAGAGCAGCGGATGTTCGCAAAAATACTCCGGGTTCTCATCGGTCTTTTTGTCGCACTTCTGATCAAGGAGGGATTACCTCTTCTCATCGGTACTTCTATCTTGGCAAAGTCCTTAAAATACTTTATACTGGTGATGTGGGTACTTGTGATATATCCCTGTATCTTCAATAATGTATTAAGGAGAAACGCATGAAAACTATTATCGCAAATCTTTTAAAAAAGGTAACCGAACTTCTGGAATTTTTCATTGCTCTGATGTTGTCCGTAGGCATTATTTTATTGTGTCTGCGTCTTGCAGCTTCCCTGATCTATATTCCGAATCTGGAAGTCTGGCCAAATTACGACGATCTTCTGGAGCTTTGCTTTAATCTGATCATTGGTGTGGAATTGATCCGCATGGTTTATTATCATACTCCGAACACTGTATTCGAAGTATTAATATTCGCCATTGCCCGTCAAATTATTATTGACCACTCTTCCATCTGGGGTAACCTGATTGGTGTATGTGCAATCGCTGTGCTTTTTGCAACAAGAAAATATTTATTCTGTGAATTCGATGTGCCATCCGAAACAGTTCTTCGAGCAAGTACAAAAGTAAAAACCGCTAACAAATTATTAGATGTCCATCTGCCTTATGAAGATGAAAATACTTTACGCGACATCATTCTCAAACAGATGGAAAAAGAAGAAATAAATCCTGCTGTTGGCGCCTGTGTCTATTTTCCAAAATGCGGTCTACGTGTTGCAAAAATGAATAATGGAAAAATTTCAAGAATTGAAGTAATACGTGCTATACATTAGACTCCAAACGTGTTATACTACATATATCAGATATATTTCCGCTCTGACTATTAATTGTCAGATTATATTATCTGAAATTATGTGGAAAAGGAGTTGGCATCATGAAATTTATCATTATTGGCAAAAACATCGATGTAACCACAGGCTTAAGAGAAGCCGTAGAAAGTAAGTTAGGAAAATTAGAAAGGTACTTTACTCCCGACACGGAAATTCATGTAACATTAAGTGTGCAAAAGGAGCGGCAGAAAATCGAAGTAACGATTCCAGTCAAAGGTACGATCATCCGCTCCGAACAAGTCAGCGATGATATGTATGTATCCATCGATCTTGTAGAAGAAGTCATTGAGCGACAGCTTCGCAAGTACAAAAACAAACTGGTTGCAAGACATCAGGAAGGCGGCGGATTCAAGAAAGAATTTTTTGACAGTGAAAACGCGGTGGAAGACGACAACGAAATCAAAATCGTCCGCACCAAAAAATTTGGTTTCAAACCAATGTATCCGGAAGATGCCTGTGTACAGATGGAGCTTCTCGGACATGATTTCTATGTATTCTGCAATGCCGAGACAGACGAAGTAAATGTTGTTTACCGCAGAAAGAACGGATCATTCGGACTGATCGAACCAGAATTTAATTAGTACATTATAGATTAATATTAAAAGCACGGGAATCGGCTCCCGTGCTTTTTCTTATGCTTCTTCCAAAATCTTAAGTTCTCCGTCCACTTCCCCGTACCAAAATTCTTCTCCCACTTCCATCACTGCTCTTCCGGCAGTTCCTTCTGTAACTTCTTCCTTAATTTCATCCAACATCTCGTTGGGGATCAAGATATGCAGAACAACCTGATCTGTATATTCCGAATCCAATGTTTTGATTTTCTTTTCGCCTAATATATACTGAATCTTTCCTAATCCGGTATAATCTGTTGTGATCTTCAGTTTAAAACCAAATCTTTTGGTTATAATCTTAGAAGCAGAAAGCCCCGCCTGCGTTGCCGAAGCATATGCCCTCACAAGGCCTCCCGTACCAAGAAGCGTTCCGCCAAAATATCTGGTAACTACAACTGCCACATTGTGAAGTTCTTCCCCAATGAGAACGTCCAGCATCGGTTTTCCTGCTGTACCGCTCGGCTCTCCGTCATCACTGCATCTTAAGATCTCCTGACGCTCTCCAATCGCATAGGCAAAACAATTGTGTGTGGCATTCCAGTATTTTTTTCGCATGGATTCTATAAATGCAAGCGCTTCCTCCTCTGTCTCCACCGGTACAACTGTAGCAATGAAGCGAGACTTCTTCTCCACAATTTCTCCCTCTCCGCCTGCATAAACAATCTTGTATTCTGTCAACATATACATACATTCCTTTCAAAGTAACAATACCGCTTTATTACTATAATAACGAAATTCTTAAGAATTTCCTAGTAAAATATGAACTTTTCATTTTTTTCTTTATTTCAATACGGTTCTTTGCTATAATATTTTGGTATGAAGGAGGCTTATACGCATGAATTATGGAAGAAAAAATGCTGCAAAAAAGCAGAAAAAAATAACATCCAAATCCACCATGCAGGGAAAGCGTGTCGGGGTACGTCTTTTCAAAGCATTTTTGCTATGCCTGGTGGTCATTGCAATCGTCGGCATCATCGGCGGTGGTCTGTTCGTAAAGCGGATCATTGACAATGCACCGGAGGTTACACCGGATGATGTAAAGCCAAAGGGCTTCACTACATTCGTATATGCGGACGACGGTAAAACAGAACTGGAGCGGTTTGTTGCATCCGGTTCCAACCGAATCTATAAAACACTGGATGAGATACCGAAGGATCTTGGGAATGCCTTTGTCGCTATCGAGGATGAACGTTTCTATGAGCATAACGGAATCGACCTTCACGGTATCATCCGTGCGGGAATCGCTACTCTCTCCGGAAACGAACAGGGAGCCAGTACGCTGACACAACAGCTGATCAAAAACAACGTATTCCCTAACTTTATCCATGAAGAAACCTTTTATGATAAAGTCCAGCGTAAGCTTCAGGAACAATTCCTTGCTCTTCAAATCGAGAAACAAATGAGCAAAGAAGAAATTCTTGAAAGTTATATGAATACGATCAACTTGGGGCAGAACTGTCTCGGCGTACAAGCTGCTGCCAAGCGCTATTTTGGCAAGGATGTATCAGAATTAACCCTTTCCGAATGTGCATGTATTGCCGGAACAACACAGAACCCTTCCGGCTACAATCCAATCAACAATCCGGAAGATAATAATAAGAGAAGGAAATCCGTCTTAAAGAACATGTTGGAGCAGGGCTATATCGATCAGGCAGCTTATGATGAAGCAATAAATGATGATGTGTATGCCCGTATCCAGACAGTAAACAGCTCATCTGAAGAAAAGAAACCGACTTCCTACTTCGTAGATGCGCTCTCTGAACAGGTTATGCAAGATCTGCAGGATCAGCTTGGTTATACAGAGACACAGGCTTACAATGCTGTATACAGTGGTGGTTTGAGTATCTACTCTACTCAGAATGTAGAAATGCAGAAGATCTGTGACGAAGAGATGAATGATGATTCTAACTATCCGGGCTTGAAAGAATACGGTCTTGACTATGCCCTGACAGTGACAAGAGCCGATGGCTCCGTTGAAAACTACGGTTCCGGACATGTCAAAAAATATGCAAAAGAAAAACACGGTAAAAAATACGGACTGATCTATTCCAGTGAAGAAGATGCACGGGCAATGGTCGAGGAATGGAAGGCTACGATTGCCCAGGAAGGTGATACGTATGATGAGGTGATCAACATCACTCCACAGCCTCAGGCATCTGTAACGATCATGGATCAAAAAACCGGCGCCATCAAAGCAATGGTCGGCGGGCGCGGTGCTAAAAGTTCCAGCTTAAGTTTAAACCGTGCTTATAAAGGCTCAAAACGTCAGCCCGGTTCTACCTTTAAAATTCTTGCAGCTTACGCACCGGCTATTGATTCCTGTGGCAAGTCTTTATCTACCATTGTTGTAGATGAACCTTATAAATACAAGAACGGAAAGAACGTGAAAAATGCAAGCCGTTCATATAAGGGCGCTGTTACTTACCGGACTGCAATTGCAAATTCCATCAACGTCTGCGCAGTGAAGGTCAGTGATGAGATTTCGCAGGAGCTTGGATTTGAATATTGCGAAAAATTCGGTATCAGCACTCTCATAAAAGAGAAGAAAACAGACGCCGGGGTCTTCAGCGACATCAACCAGACACTGGCTCTCGGTGGTGTAACCGATGGTGTGTACAATTACGAATTATGTGCAGCCTATGCTACAATCGCAAATGGTGGCACTTACAATACACCAACCTTATATACAAAGATTGTTGACCATGACGGTAATGTCCTGCTTGAGAACCCGGGTGAATCTCACCAGGCAATTAAAGAGGGAACTGCTTCTCTTCTTACAAGCGCAATGGAGACAGTTGTAACAAGTGGTACCGGTCGTTCCTGCCAGCTTAATAACATGCCTGTAGCCGGAAAAACAGGTACAACAACTTCCAACAAAGACCTTTGGTTCTGCGGATATACTCCATACTATACTTGTGCAGTGTGGGGTGGTTATGATGACAACAAAGAATGTAACTATGATACCAGCTTCCGTTTCCGCATATGGAAAGGTATTATGAGCCGTATCCATGACGGACTGGAATACAAAGAATTTGATACTACAAAAGGCTTAATTCAGAAGACAGTATGTACCTTAACCGGAAAGCTTGCAGTAGCCGGACAGTGTCCTTCCGCTACAGAATACTTTGCCGAGGGTACAGAGCCAACCGAAACCTGTCCGGGACACAAAGATGTTGTCAGCCCTGATGATGAAGAGGATGACGAAGACAACGCAGAAGGAACAGCACCGGAACAGCCAAATACAACACCGTCAACACCAAATACCGGTAACGGTAATAACGGTAGCGGTAACACCGGTGGTGGCAACACCGGCGGCGGTAACACCGGTGGCGGTGACACCGGCGGCGGTGACACTGGCGGCGGTGACACTGGCGGTGGTGACACTGGCGGCGGCACTGGTGGTGACACTGGTGGCGGTGGCAACACCGGTGGTTCCACCCCATGATGCTTCACAGTTAAAAATAGTATAAATCAACGCTAACGTATAAAAGGCGGATGACCGATGGCTAATTACAGCCACTGATCATCCGCCTTTATATAAATAGTAACTCTATCTTAATAAATAGCAACTCTATCCTAAAATTAATTTTGCCGCTCCACACATTCCCGCATCATTTCCGAGAACGGCAATAATAAACTCAGTACCTTCATTTGCAAAGAATGCTTTCTCGAGGAAATATTTTTTCACATACTGAATAATAATCGGACCGGCTTTTGATACGCCTCCGCCAATAATAAACATAGACGGGTCGATCACTGCCGCTACATCTGCCAATGCATATCCAAGATAAGCACCGAATTCTTCTACGATTTCTTCTGCGACTTTATCTCCTTCTTTCAATGCATCAAACACCGCTTTAGCGGTAATCTCCTGTCCGCGGAGCAAAGTCATATCATTATTCTTCGCGAGACGGATTCTTGCAAGCCTTGCAATTCCTGTTGCAGAAGCATATTGCTCCAGACATCCTTTCTTTCCACAGCCACATTTATCTGTTTCCTGTCTGTTTGCAAGAATATGACCAATCTCACCGCCGGCGCCATTTGTTCCGACCAGAGGACGTCCTCCGACAATCACTCCGCCACCGACACCGGTTCCCAGAGTGACCATAACCAGATTCTTATGTCCTCTTCCTGCTCCCAGCCACATTTCTCCTAATGCAGCCATATTTGCATCATTTCCTACTTCCACCTTGAATCCGGTAAGCTCTTCTAATTCACGCTTAACTTCTTTATAACCCCATCCGAGATTTGCTGTATTTTTTACAACACCGTCTTCATTTACAGGAGCCGGGATTCCAATACCGATACCTTCCATGTCCTCTCTTGCAATCCCATCTTTTTTACATTTTTCTGCAATGGCTTCTGCAATATCCGGAAGAATTGCTTCTCCTTTATTCTCTGTCCTTGTCTTAATCTCCCATTTATCAACCAATACACCATCTGCCTGAAACAATCCGATCTTTACAGTTGTTCCTCCTACATCAACACCAAAACAATACTTCATGATATCCTCCTATTTTCTCTTTGTCATATTCTGCTGTACACGCTTGTACAATTCCTGCGCGGCATTGTATCCCATGCTCTTCTGTCTGTGATTGATCGCCGCTGTTTCAACGATGATCGCAAGATTACGTCCCGGACGAATCGGAAGCTGATGACAGACAACTTTATTTCCAAGAAATTCTGTATACTGCTCTTCCAGTCCAAGACGGTCATATTCCTTATCTCTATCCCATTCTTCCAATGTAATTACGAGATCAATGTTCTGCGTTTCACGCACGCTCTGCACACCATATAACATCTTAACATCTACGATTCCAATTCCTCGAAGTTCAATGAAATGTCTTGTAATATCCGGCGCTGTTCCCACAAGCGTCTCATCACTGACCTTGCGGATCTCAACCACATCATCACTGACCAGACGATGACCACGCTTAATAAGCTCCAGAGCCGCCTCACTCTTACCGATACCACTCTCTCCCATAATAAGCACGCCAACACCATAGACATCTACAAGTACACCGTGAATAGAAATGCACGGCGCCAATTCAACATTCAGCCATCTGATTATCTCAGCAGAAAATGCCGACGTTGGAGTCTCTGTAGAAAATACCGGAACATTTGCCTTGTTGGCTTTCTCAATCAGGCTGTCATCCGGTTTAAGATTCCGACAGAAAATGATACACGGTATTTTATAAGACAATAACATATCATATATCTTCTCTTTTTCATCTTCTTCCACATTCTCCAGAAAAGTATACTCCACACATCCGATCAGCTGTACCCGTTCATATGCAAAATGTTCAAAGAAACCAGTAAGCTGGAGTGCCGGACGGTTAATGTCCGGAACCATTACTTTTTTCTCTGTCATATCGACATCCGGCGTGAGATTTTTTAAATTTAATTTTTCTACTACCTTACTTAATTTCACATAATTTCCCATGTTTTTGCTCCCACTCCTTTTATTCATCTAATTATATCAGTATAGCACACTAATGAAAAAAGTTATATACATCTTCTGCCGATTTTTTGTTCATAGAGGGTAATTTTTCCAGTTCTTCTACCGTTGCATTTTTAATTGCAGTAATATCAGCAAAATACTTCATCAAATCCTTTCTTCTGGCAGGCCCCACTCCCGGAATATCATCCAAAATAGAATGTACCTGATTTTTTCCTCTTAATTGTCTGTGAAAAGTAATTGCAAAACGATGTGCCTCATCCTGTATCCTTGTAATCAGACGAAAGGCTTCTGAATTTCTGTCAATTGGAAGCTCGACATTCTGATAATACAGGCCTCGCGTGCGATGATGATCGTCTTTTACCATTCCACACACCGGAATATCAAGATGCAGGTCATTTAGCACCTTTAATGCAATATTCACCTGCCCCCTTCCTCCGTCCATAAGGATCAGATCCGGGAACGTCGTAAATCCTCCCATTTCCTTTCCTTCTTCCCGCTCCTTCAGACCATGTGTAAATCTTCTTGTGAGCACTTCTTCCATACTGGCATAATCATCTGCACCCTGTACCCCTTTAATCTTGAATTTACGGTAATCGTTCCGCTTCGGTTTTCCTCTTTCGTAGACGATCATCGAACCTACCGAGTCAAAACCGCTCGTATTGGAAATGTCATAAGCTTCCATACGGGAAATACTTTCTAAGCCAAGAATTTTTCCGAGTTCCTTGACTGCGCCGATCGTGCGTCCCTCTTCTCTCTTCAACCGCTCTTTATCCGTACTTAATACAAGCTGTGCATTTTTCTTTGCCAGCTCAACAAGCTTTTCTTTTGTCCCTTTTTGCGGCACGTGAATATGGACTTTGTGACCACGTCTGACACTCAGCCATTCTTCAATAATCTCCTGATCTTCGATCACTTCCGGAAGCATAAGCTCTGCCGGAATGTAGGGGGTTCCCGCGTAAAACTGTTTCACAAAGCTGGACAGAATCTCTCCCGGCATTTGATCTTCCGAAATCTTCAGATAAAAATGATCTCTCCCGATCAGGCGGCCGCCACGAATAAAAAACACCTGAACAACCGCATCCTCTGACTCAGAGGCAACTGCAAGAATATCTCTGTCCTCTCCTGCCGTATCTGTTATCTTCTGTTTCTGCGCAATCTTGCGGACACTGTAAAGAAGCTCCCGATACTCTGCCGCCTTCTCAAATTCCAGATTTTCCGCTGCCTCCTGCATCTTTTGCTCCAATTCTTTTAAAATAAGATCATAATTGCCATTTAAAAATTGGAGCACTTGCGCAATTGATTTTCGATATTCTTCTTCGGAAACATAGCCCTGACAAGGCGCATCACATTGATGGATGTGATAATTCAGACAAGGTCGTTCCTTGCCGATATCTTTCGGCAGCTTCCGATTGCAGCTTCTGATGTGATATAATTTTCGAATCAGATCTATGGTATCCTTAACTGCTCCTGCACTGGTATAAGGTCCAAAATACTTTGCTTTATCCTTCACCATCTTCCTCGCCATCATAATCCTCGGAAATGGTTCATCCATAGTTACCTTTATAAATGGATATGCTTTATCGTCCATCAACATCGTATTATATTTCGGACGATGCTCTTTAATCAGATTACATTCCAATACAAGCGCTTCTAACTCTGAATCTGTCACAATATACTCAAATCTGGCAATATGGGTCACCATCTGCTCAATTTTCACACCTTTGTTCCGACTGCTTTGAAAATATTGGCGAACCCGGTTTTTCAGACTGATCGCTTTTCCCACATAGATAATCTCATCTTTTTCATCATGCATTAAATATACTCCCGGCTTTCCCGGCAGTTTTTTTAATTCTTCCTGAATATCAAACATAATGTCTCCTAAATCAATTTTATACGATAAAAGGATGGAAGCAAAATCCTCCATCCTTTTACTTGTGCTTTTATTATAACATTACACTTCTTCTGATTCAATTTCTTTTGTTCCGGTTTCCGTATCGACTTCCTGTGCTTCATGATTGTTCACTGGTGTCATCGCAATTCGTTCTGCCGTTTTTCCTTCTTTATCCTCTGAAGAGATTCCTTCTACTTCATGGAATATTTCCATAAATTCTTTTCCGGTAATCGTTTCCTTCTGAATAAGGAAATCAGAAATCTTATCTAACGATGTCCGATGCTCACTAAGCAGCCGCTTCGCTTCTGCATAAGCATCTTTCAGCATTTTCATTACTTCTTTATCAATCTCTGCCGCCGTCTCAGGACCACAGTTACTCACCGGTCTTCCGTCCAGATATCGGTTCTGGATCGACTCTAAACCGATCAGTCCGAATTTTTCACTCATTCCATATTGAGTGATCATCGCTCTTGCAATGCTGGTTGCCTTCTCGATATCATTCGATGCGCCTGTTGTCACTGTATCAAAGACAACTTCTTCTGCGGCACGCCCTGCCAACATTCCTACGAGCATTGCCTCAAGCTCTTTCTTTGTATTTAAGAACTTCTCCTCTTCCGGTGTCTGCATCACATAGCCAAGCGCTCCCATTGTACGAGGTACAATCGTAATCTTCTGTACCGGTTCAGAATCCTTCTGAAGTGCACTTACAAGCGCGTGCCCCACTTCGTGGTAGGAGACAATTCTTCGCTCTTCCTGACTCATGATTCGGTCTTTCTTCTCTTTTCCTACCAGAACAACTTCTACTGCCTCGAAAAGATCTGCCTGACTCACCGCATTTCTTCCATGCTTAACCGCATTGATCGCAGCTTCATTTATCATATTGGCAAGATCTGAACCAACCGCACCGGATGTTGCAAGGGCAATCGCCTCTAAATCAACCGTTTCATCCATTCGAACGTCTCTGGAATGTACCTTCAATACATCTACACGTCCTTTTAAATCCGGTTTTTCTACTACAATTCGACGGTCAAAACGTCCCGGTCTTAAAAGCGCAGGATCTAAGATCTCCGGACGGTTTGTAGCTGCAAGAAGCACCAGTCCCTTATTACTCTCAAATCCATCCATCTCTGCGAGAAGCTGATTCAATGTCTGTTCTCTCTCATCGTTGCTTCCCATCTGATTATCTCTGCTCTTACCAATGGCATCAATCTCATCAATAAAAATAATACACGGCGCCATCTGCTGTGCCTGTTTAAACAGATCACGTACTCGTGAAGCACCTACACCTACATACATTTCCACAAAGGCAGATCCGCTCAAAGAAAAGAACGGAACCTTTGCTTCTCCGGCAACTGCCTTAGCCAGCAAAGTCTTACCGGTTCCCGGAGGTCCGACAAGGAGCGCTCCTTTTGGAAGCTTCGCTCCCACACTCGTATATTTCCCCGGATTGTGCAGAAAATCTACCACTTCCTGCAGAGATTCCTTCGCTTCTTCCTGACCTGCCACATCCCGGAAGGTCACTCCGGTCTGTTTCTCTACATACATTTTAGCATTGCTCTTCCCGACGCCCATCATTCCGCCGCCTTTTGCCATCTTTCTGGTCATCCAAACGATCATTCCCACCAGAAGGGCAATCGGAAGAAATGTGCCGATCAACTGCCAGATTACCGCAGATGTTGTATCCGGTATTTCCTGACTGTACACGACATGATGCTTGTAAAGTCTCTCTGACAAAGTGTCATCTTTGACAACACCGGTATAATATTCTTTTGCAGTCCTTTCACCTTTTTCTTTTTTCATAGTGATCACAAGCTGATCATTCTGAATTTCTACTCTTGCTACCTGTCCCTTATCCACATATTCAAGGAACTTGTCATAAGTAATCTCTGACTCTGTGCCCTCTCCCTGGAATTGATAGAGTGCCATTACCAAAATACTGGTAATAAGAGTCACTAAAATAATAAAAGAAAATCCCTGCTTGTTATTCTTATTATTGGGATTTTGATTATTTTTCTTTTGGTTGTCCATGTTTCTCCTCCTGTTATTACCATTTTATTATACGGACAGCCTACCTATAAATCAATAAAAACATTATGAAAAGATTGTAAACTTCCTATACTTTGTAGTATACTTGATAAGGTAATATTTCATACTGATAAAAAGATTAGAAGCACGAGGTTAGAAAGATGAATATAGGATTTGATAATGAAAAATATTTGCAGACACAATCATCACATATTAAGGAACGTATCAAACAATTTGATAATAAACTTTATTTGGAATTTGGCGGAAAACTTTTTGATGATTATCACGCATCTCGTGTTCTTCCGGGATTTCAACCAGACAGTAAAATGCGCATGCTGATGCAGCTCTCCGATCAGGCAGAGATCATTATTGTCATCAGCGCAGAAGATATAGAGAAAAATAAAGTACGCGGTGATCTTGGAATCACTTATGATTTAGACGTTTTAAGACTGATGTCTATTTTCAAAAATCACGATTTATTTGTCGGAAGTGTTGTCATCACGAAATACAGCGGTCAGGAAAGCGCTTCTTTATTTAAAAACCGACTGGAAAAATTAGGAATCAAAGTATACCGTCATTATCCGATCTCCGGATACCCATCTAATATCCCTCACATTGTCAGTGATGAAGGATATGGAAAAAATGATTATATTGAAACATCCCGCCCGTTGATCGTCGTAACTGCACCGGGACCGGGAAGCGGAAAAATGGCAGTCTGCTTATCACAGCTCTACCATGAACACAAGCGCGGTATCTGTGCCGGATATGCAAAATTCGAGACTTTCCCGATTTGGAACATCCCGTTAAAACATCCGGTCAACCTTGCTTATGAGGCAGCAACTGCAGATTTAAATGATGTCAATATGATTGATCCGTTCCATTTAGAAGCATATGGTCAGACAACGGTTAACTACAATCGTGACGTAGAGATCTTCCCTGTGTTAAATGCCATGTTTGTACGCATTTATGGAGAAAGTCCTTACAAATCACCTACAGACATGGGCGTAAATATGGCCGGAAACTGTATTTGTGATGATGAAGTATGTAAAGCAGCTTCCAAGCAGGAAATTATTCGAAGATATTACGATTCTCTGAGACGCCACCTCATCGGTGCATGCTCAGATGAAGAAGTGTATAAATTAGAAATGCTGATGAATCAGGCAGGTATCACTGTTCATGACCGTCCTGTTGTAGATGTAGCATTAAAACACGCAGAAGAAACCGGAGCCCCTGCTGCCGCACTGGAACTTCATGACGGCCGCATCGTAACAGGTAAAACTTCCAATCTGCTTGGAGCCTCCGCAGCACTTCTTCTCAATGCCCTGAAAGAGTTGGCCGGTATTGACCACAAATTACACGTGATCTCTCCGGAGGCGATCGAGCCGATTCAAAAATTAAAAACACTGTATCTGGGAAGCAAGAATCCAAGATTACACACAGACGAGATTCTTATTGCTCTTTCTGTCAGCGCCGCTTCCAACCCTACTGCCCAGCTGGCACTTGCACAGCTTCCGAAATTAAAAGGATGCCAGGCTCACACTTCTGTTATGATCGGAACAGTTGATATGAAACAATTCAAAAAACTGTCCATACAGGCAACCTTTGAAGCAAAATATGAAAAAACTTCCAATCTTTTCCACGGAAAAGGACTTTAGTCAGACAGGAACATTTTTCCTCCTTAAGAATACCTTATATCACCAGGTTTTTTAAGGAGGATTTTTATTATGAAAAAAAGGCTGATGGTACTTGTTTTAGTCACAACCATGCTAATGGCCGGCGTTTTATCTGCCTGTTCATCGAAAGAATCAGACAAAGACACGAAAGACACATCAAAAGCTGCACAGGAAAAAACAGTGCAAAAAAATCACTCATCCGAAAAGAAAAAGGTCGTATTAAATGAAGTGGCACATTCTATTTTCTATGCACCTATGTATATCGCCATTGAAGAAGGGTATTTTGCTGAGGAGGGAATCGACCTCGAACTTGTAACCGGATTTGGAGCGAACTTTTTAGTACAATTTCTATAATACTCCCGACAGTTTTTATGCTGTCGGGTGATTTTTTAGTATTGCTTAATAACAACAGAGTATCCTTTTGCCTTTAATTCGGCAGCGAGCTTCTCTGCGTTTTTCTCGTTTCCGAATGCTCCAACCTGTAATCCAATTATATCGGTTTAGGGAAGAAAAGGCAAAAAAATACCACCGGTCGTTATGACTGGTGGTTTCTAATCTACGAAATCTGCTAAATCTCTTCCTGTCGCTAATGCCCTTTTAATGTCACGAACATAATCTTTATAATCACTTTGACCATACTCAAGTTCCATTTCCCCATCAGGATTATACCCAAATTTCTCCTCATATTTTTCTTTAAGTTCAACAAGCTCAGATGTATCTTTACCATACCACATTATTTTATCATCCTCTCCATAGTTTCAGAAATTTCCTTCCAACTATTTGGAAATAACTCTCGAAACAATCTTATTGCATCTTCATACCCATTGAACACAGTTCTTCCATACTGTGCAAAAGTTTCTTTTTCAAGTGCTTTTTCCTTGTCCCAATATCCTGCTTTTTTATGCCCATACCCTAAGAAAATATCACCATTACTCATACCATGAATAATATCTGATATTCCTCTGTATGTTTCTTTCAACTTTATATCAGTAATATTCTCTTCAAATGCTTTTGGATATCTTGAGTATAGCATTTTTTCAATAGATTTTCCATATCCTATTGAAACGCTCTGCAATCTTTCATAATCAGATACAGTAGATTTACTTAACAATCCATTTCCAGTCAACTTATATACATCATCTATTTCATGGAATAGCTCATGTGCTAATGTATCAACCTTTGCATTTTCCGCTAGATACACTGTTTTCTCACTAGCCGAGTATTTTGACTTTCTTCCTTTTGCCCTTTTTATAGTAGTCCTTTCCAACGATTGAATCAATAATGTTCTCACATGAATATCATTTATATTTTCAACTTTCTGTTCAAACATCTTTCTCTGTTTTGATATCCCAGTAATACGATCTGCTATTTTCTGTCCGATATCCGATTCTAACTCGTCAGGATGATTTTTCTCATACTCCGAAATCATCTTTTCATCTGTAACCGGCAGAATCGTACATCTGCAGTTCGCATGAAAAGGAACTGCCGGACATAATCAATCGGATATATCTTTTCGTGATAGCTTTCACATGTTTTACACATTCTTTCATCCAGTGCCGCCCAAATCTGCACATATTCCACACCAGCATCTTTGTACCGGTGCAAGGCTGCATCATTTAGGTAGTGCATAGTCTCGGTACGCACAAGCCTATGGCACTCATTAAAGCCCTGCCCCATCCGGTTATGTAACGCAATAGCAATCTCTGTTACAGTCTTTCCCTGTTGCAAGCCGGTAAGAAGCACATCGTTCAGACTAACTGCAAGTTTCTTCTGATTCTTCCAAAGTCTCCCGGAAAAGTTATCTCCACGCCACGGAGTCTCCATCATCTTTTCCATCAGCTTCTTGTTCGGCATTGAGAAATCATTATCTCCCATACCTTTTGCAGTCTTTTCATAGACATCCTGAAACCCTTGCTGCATATTCTTCTTTGCAAACTCTTCTGTAGTGTGTCCAAGCTCTTCGATGATATTTTCATACTTCTTATTCAGCTCCGCGAGCCTATTCTGCTTATGCATTTCAGACAAAGAAAGAACTCCATCCTTGCTGTACTTCTCAGCCAGTCGATAAAGCTCATCCTTTACGCTTTCACTCACTTCAATGTAAAATTGCAGCAATTCCTTATTCTTCTCCTCTAAAGAATTGTAAACTTTCCATGTCTCCGAAGCTATGCGCTTTTCCCAGTATTCACTATTCTTATCCTTCTCCATCTCCATCATCCTTTACTGGCGGTGCTATGTCCCACGTTGGTGCTAACGCTTCTCTTTGCGCTTTTAGTTTTTTCAATTCTGACTCTGAGTTCTCTACCCATGGATGATTGCGAACAATTGTCTCATCCGAAATAACATTTTTGCTCTTCTGAGCAATGTCTGCTCGTTCTGCCTCATTCACAACAGAAGTTCGTGTCCAACGCTGGTCCAGCATTTTCGCTGTTTTCCCATAGAATCTTAAGATTGCCCTTATCAATCGATTAAAGGAAATCCTAAACTCTGTTTCCATAAAACCGGTTTTAAGTTCTAACAGAGAATATAAAAATTTAAGGGCAACTCCTGAACTATTTCCAAAGTTCTGCGGATCCGGATCAATTCCCATCCCCTACTCAAAGATTGCCTTGCGTGTAATTGTCAGCATTTCTTTACGTGCTTCTACTGGAATTTCTATTGCAAGCGTAGATATACCAGATTTATCATCCGCACCATCACTCTCCACATTAATCACTTTCTTAGATTTCATTTCCTGCAAAATTTGCAATGCATTGTCGGACTCTCCACCATAATTGGTAATAATAAAAATTAGCTCCTGTATATCCTCCAGATCATTCAAGAAACCGGAAAATACTTTATCGTAAGCATCAATCAACTCTTTAATATCAGTTAGGTCATTCATTCCCTCATCGTTATTATTGAAAAAAATAAAAGGGACCTCACCACACCCATGCTCATACACCGATTGGTATTCTTCCACACCAGTGTCAACATCAATAATAAGGTATTGATTAAAATATTCTAACGCCTCTAAACTATCGTCTGCTTTTCTTCGGAAAGACTCACACTGCGTATCTGTCCAATATTCGTAAATAATATACTCTGATCCGTCTCTATCGTCCAGCATAGAATACACTCTTAATACCGCATATAATTCTTTCTCCAAATCTTTTGTCCATACAGGTATGATCTGTTTTGATTCAATAACAGCATAATGAAATTTCTTATCATCTCCTCTCCAATAATGCAGCCAACCAACAGCAGCATTTGAAGCCTGCACACATAAACTTTTACACTTTTTTTGAAAGGCATCCCCCAGGGCTTCTGTTATTAAATCATTCAGTTGTTTTTCTCCTGTATCAAAGGATACCTTTTCAGTAAAGGCGTATGCTGTTTTTTGATTCACAAGTAATTTATAGAAATTGCTTGGAATTTTATTATCTGAATTTCTCAGAGGGTTCTCCGCTTCTTTCTCGTCTTTCTTTTTCATATATCGAATATCATTATCTTTTTTATAATACCTCTCGGCAATTTCAATATTCTGGATTACCTTAGAATGATTTTCTGTATACTTTTTTATCAATTTTTTTGCAATCTCTAATTCCATACCTTTACCCCACTGTTACACCGCCGGATCGGCTCGTATTCTCTGCTACTCCGGTTGTAGCATCTGGTCCATCATCATGTGCATTCTTTCCTTCACGTTGATACCGAATCATTGCATCATAGTATTCTGGCCAACGATCTTTCCAGTTTTTTGGATAATAGATATGATTCATTACCCACGTACTATTGGACAGAATCCTTGCCATTTTATTTTCTGATTGATGGAACCACTTTATATGTGTTTTGTTACTATGATATTGCTTCATCAAGATATCTCTTACCGATCTTGCGAAGCCCTTACCACCATTATTTGATTCGATTTTTGCTTTATTGACACCATGCTCAAATAACATCTTTGCAACCATAGGTTCTGTTTCTTCCATTGGTTTTTGCGTATATATAATCTCAAGAATATACGCTTCTCTGTTATATACACCATATGTAATACTACAAAGATAATCTGAGCCTTCATCCGCTGTATCTGTATAATTCCTAATAGCTGTAAATAGTGGATGCCCATTCTCGTTTCGCGGAATATCATCATACGTTTTGAATGACGTATACAGCTGTCCTTTCAAATCTATCGGTTCTTGGTTATAGTTCGCACTTGCAATATCATCGCCCATAGCGCTAATCTTATCTTGATAGGATCCATAACTTAGAATTTCCGGACAAAGCATTATCTGTTTTTCTTTATCCTGAAGCGCACTCATTTTAATGTGACGATACTTCTTTCCGGCTTCTTTACACCATTCCAGTACTCTTCCCGCTAAATCTGCACTATGCCATCTGGCCATAATAACAAGAATCTTACCGCCTTCCTCTAAGCGAGATAGCATTGTATCTGTAAACCATGTCCAGTGGTTTTCAAGTATTGTAGCATTATTAGCTTCCAGTGCTGATTTGATTAAATCGTCAATAATCATTAAACTACATCCAAAACCCGTTGCTGTTCCAGTTGGCGAAGTCGCAAGATAGTTATTATATCCACCCTCTAAGCTCCATAGATTCATTGCGCCATCACCATGCTTTATCCTTGTTCCTGGAAAAACATCTGTAAATACAGGCTTATTCTCATCCGCTTTTTCTTCTTGAATACTGTTCCGGACATTCTTAGAAAACATCGTTGAAAGCGTTTCATTGTAAGAACCTGTCATAATTTTTTCTGTGTTATCCCTCCCCAAAACCCACTCTACTAAATTGCCTGCGGTTCTACTCTTTCCATGTCTGGGAGGTATATTTACAACACAAACATCCTCATCTGATTCAATAAATTCTTGTAACCCTTCACACAATTCAATCAGAAATGCTCTATCATCTTTATAGAAATCCGGAGCCTTCAACTGGCAATAAAAAAGAACTCACGCCTTGCAAGTTCTATCTTTGCTCCCTGTATAATCTTCTGTTTTCTATCCATCGCGAACCAACTTCTTTAATTCTTCTGTTGTCAGGTCCTCAAATGGATTATTTGTTGTAATCTCTCCGTCCACCTTTATTTTATCATTCCACATACCTAAATGTCGTCCAAGAAGCTCCAGAGCCTTCTCCTTATCATTCATTTTAATCTCAATGCCGTTGGCGCCCTCTTTGATTCCGGCAATTGCCCGTACCTGCTGATCTGATAAATCAGTCGTTGGCTTTATTATAACTGTACTGCACGACAGCCCATTACTCCGAATCTCAACGTAATCTGTTACCCTTGCAAAAGCAATAGCAGCCAACTCTTTTATGACCATGTCCTGGGTTACTTCGGTACGCTGCTGGCGTTCCTTCATACGTTCTGAAATGTATTCTTGAACCTTAGTATTTCTTAGCAATTTACTACCATTTACAGCGGCAGCTTCATCTTTCTTCACAGACGGATAAGCCACCCGGTAAGCCCGAGTGGCATTCAGATCAATCAGGTATTCATCTGCAAATATCTTCTGTTTTTCTGTCATTCGGGCTCACCACCTTCCAATCCATCTATTTTTTATTACTGGATACAGCAGGACTTGAACCTGCGACCGCCCGGTTATGAGCCGGATGCTCTCACCAACTAAGCTACGTATCCATATTTTTGCATAAGAAAAGCACCCCGTAGGGTGCCTTGTTAAATTATTACATTTGAATCTTTACAAATTCTCCATTATAGATGAAACTTTCCGCTTTCCTCCAAGTTCATTCTGACCATACTCGTCTAATATTTTCATTCCGAATTTAATTTGCTCTTCAATCCATCTCAATCCATTAATTACTATTTCTTCTGCATTATCCGATTTAATCTTTTCGAATGTAATAGAAACATTTTTGTCTAGATTTCGATCATTAGTCAAATAATTTAAATAATCTTCGTTCTCATCTATATTAGTAAATTCATAATTATTAAACAAACATGTCATTCTTAGAATAGAACACAGGTAATTATCTTTTATCAAAACATGAGTGCTATACTTTCCGTTTCCAATTTTTTTGACAACAATCTCTTTAAATAAGTCTTCTAACAACGCAATGCTAAATCCATCTTGATATTTTTCTTTAATCTTTTTCAATCCCGGACATAACACTATTCTATTAAACTTATTTCCCTGCATATTATATAGCATTAAAAAATATGGATCTCCTGCGAAACCTTTATTTTCTGTCAGCCATCCTTGGATTAACCTTCTCTGAACATCATCTAATAACTTTGTTGTATATAATGCTGCAAAATATTCCTGAAAAGATCTGTGCGAGAATGTATAATATAATCCATCTTTCACCAGCATACATACCGCATGAATAAGATCATCCAAATAATCATCCGTTGTCCATATTGCAAGTGGGTCTATTTTTTGTTTCGATTGAGTAATGTATGTTCTAACAGAACTTTCTGTAAATCTAAAATCACTGTTAAAATAAGATTTAAAACAAAAATATGCAAATATCTGTTTAAAATCCTCACACCCTAGACTGGTCTTTATATTTCTGCGGAAACAATCTTTAGATCCATCATGCACATTAAATAACGTCGCAAAAGCTTGTTCATAAAAATCATTTAATTTATCTGGAATTGTTGCTCTTTCATCAAATGTCATTAACATGATATTTAGCAGTAATGGATTTGATGCAAATGAACTATATTTTTCAAATAATCCCTCTTCTTCCAATGCTTTGATAAATTTTTCTTTTACAACCTTGTCATATTCTAATTTAGAAACTAAATTTATTGCTTGCTTCTTATTCAAACTCATTCCCTCAAGTTCTAAAAAATCATTCCAGCCAATAAATTGCTCTAACGGTCTTGATGTAATAATATAATAATTATCTGGATATTTTGTACTTATATCTTTTATATTTTTCCCTAGGCTATATCCAATTTCTGTTTTAACCTCATCAAAACCATCATAAAAAATAATATATTTACCTATCGACATACTGTATTCAAAATATTCATACTCTAAAGTAAATCCGCAATTTTCAAGACTTTTGTATATAATTTCCAATATGTCTATATCACTTACTTCTTCTGTATTAGAACCTCTCAATTCTACAAAAATAGGAATATATCCTGTTTCATGTATCGTATTTAAAAACAAATGTTTTAACATTGTTGTTTTCCCAATGCCTGCTAATCCTGTTATAATAATCTTATGCCCAAGTTCTAAAAGATTATTCACCTTTTGAGTACTTATTTCATTTCCGTTATTACGTACATTTATACATTCATAAATTGAATACAGATCTCTCGGCTCTTTATTATAAATTAAAGTTTTAACTTTCCTTATTTTCTCATATGATGTCTTTATATAAGTTTCATATGCATCTCCAAAATCTATTGAATCCATAGCATTAATTTCTTTTCGATAGTCATTCAGTTTTTCACAGACATACTTAATACCATCTTTCGCTAAATCAGTTATAACACCTACCGTAATTGTACTTACTGTTTCTTCCATTTCAAATTTCCTCCACACAAACCAGTTTCTAAAACGCCACGCTTTCTTTAAATAATATACCAAATTCTGACAATTATCAACATTCCGTGTCATTTTCCGTCTTGTGTGGTGGTGTTTATATGACAGAATACTTGTTCTATATTTGTAATATCGGAAAAGTGCACAAGAAAACGCCCTGCAACTTGTGCAGAGCATCTTCTGTTTGTGTGATGGTTGCAACCAGAACTTTGTCCCAATTGCTCTAGAATAATTATAACATATCTAAATTATAAATGTTATAAATCTTTCAATGTGTTTCTTATAATCTGGGATACCCTTGCCTGCGTATACCCTAGCATCTCCGCTGTATCAGTTTGACTCATCCCCTCCAAGTATACCATCTCCATGATCTGCTTCTCAATTCCTTCTGGAAGACCATCAATAAAGTTCTCTACCTTTGTAATCTCCTGCGAAAGCTGCTTCTGTCTTTTTTCTTTCTTCCGGAGCTTATCCTTAATCAGAGTAGCCTCCTTCGGTTCTTTCATCCGCACAGTCATATGCTCTTCTATGTACGGAAAGTCTTTGCTTGACTTTGTAACTTTCCCTGCTACCTCCGGCACATCCTCAAGTCGTTCATTCAAGCGGTCAATCTGATCCGCTATCAAATCCAGTTCACGCCTGTTACGTCTGTACCGGCCAAATAACTCTTTCACTCTCTCATCTCCCTTTTTATGTCATATTTCTTTGCCATATAGCCCGCCACGTCCATGACTTGATATGGCGGACGCTGGAATCTCTCCCTTGCCTTGTCTGATACCTTGCACTCTTCCAGCTCCTCATGGTGCTGCTCCCGATCCAGCTTCTGCAGGTGTCTGTCTCTGCGTTCTTTATGCATTGCAATCACCCCAATCAAATCTCTGTCCGCAATGATAACAATATTTCTCGATTCCCATTCCGGAAAATGCCATCTTGCAATTCGGGCAACGGTAAACGTCTGCGTACCTTATCCCCATTTCCTCATTTATTCTCATTGGTTCCTTTGGTGTAGCCCGTTCTTCTAGTTCTGCAAACCGCTGCATTGCTTCTTTCATATTCGTCTTATCCTTTATCACTGCCACTCCGGCATGATATTCAGTATATCGTTTCATCACTTCACCTCCAACAATCTTTCTGTCAGAAACACAAATCCTTTCATTGTTCCTCCCCCAATTAACACATCATCAACGCCACAGTCATATTCGCAATCGTGTCTGTTATACAATTCTTCTGCTCTTTCAAAATTGTCATTTGCAAATGAATTTTCGAAATTATACATGACGATATCTTCTGGGTTGCACTTTTGCAATTTTTCTATCAATTCCTTTACTAACATCGTTCCCCCTCCAACAACTCAGGATTATCAAAAATATTTCCGATTACTTCAACACAGTTCCTTTCACATACATAAAAACCAAGATTGCAAGCATCTGTGTGCATCTCTTTTCCCCATACATAACTGTAATCTAACTGCCAATTGGTGTTAGAATATAAATAGTACAAGTCAAAATGAGAATTCC
>UMFZ01038300.1_pt1 | contig 46111 bp, 54 predicted proteins | sample 1965141 | NCBI WGS metagenome assembly UMFZ01 (sample SAMEA4836059, study PRJEB28245) | human gut metagenome | biome: gut microbiome; material: fecal sample | place: Denmark | collected 2008
CTTCTTTTTCTTCTTCTTTTTTAGAATATGGCGCGACTCCTCCACCCTCCACCGTGGGAATAGATAAAATTTTAGGTAGAGAGGAAGGTTGGGTAGGTGGGGAGGATAGGGTTAGAGGTGTGCGCACTACTCCCCATATATGTCAACAATTTGACTTAATAAATTTTTAGGATTTTCTAAAAAAAATCTCTATTTTTGGGATAATTTCAGGATAATTTCAGGAATTTTCTAAATTTTTTCTAAAAATTTTCTAATTTTTTTCTAAAAAAATATATAAAAAAAAGACTAGCTTTTGCTAGTCTTTTTCTTTTCTTTCTTCTCTTTTTCTTCTTGACGTTTCCGCTTTGTTTCTTTTTTAATCTCGAATTCTTCTAGAGCTTCGTCAATATCGTAGTTCTTTTTAGCCACAATAGAGACTACCGTCCACCAGTCTTCCCCTTCGATATTTTCCAGAGAAGCAAAAGAATATTCGTCTACTTGTTCAAAATCTTCCAAAGCGGTTTTGAGGCGCTCGTAGGTAAGGGCTTTCGCGCGGGCCATCTTTTCCTGTTGGTTCACTAGAGAAACCTCCTTAGATATTAGAATTAAGGTTAGGTTTATTCTTAGGTTTATTCCTTGATTTGGTTTTTTTAAGTTTAGTTCCGCACCAAGAGGCAGGGAACACAGCAGTAAATCCTTCACTATTGGTGAAGTAAGTTAGCTCTGTTGGATAGGGTCGTTCTTGAGTGGTGAGCGCGCACCTCTTTTCTCCAAAGCGGAGAAAGTCGCATCCATTACAAGTTTCAGACGGAGGGACAGAGAAACTACCATTCTTATTATTCATAGATAATCTCCTAACTTAAAATCTATTCTATTTCTTATTTTCTAATATAATTATACCACAAAATAGAGAAAAAGTCAAGGATTTTTAAGGAAAAATAGAGGATTTTATTAAAAACTTGACAAGAGTAGAGTATATTTGCCCGCTTTGGAGTCTTTTTCTCTTGGATAGAGAGAAAAAAATGTTTTTTTTAAAAAATTATATCATATTTTTTTAGAAAAGTCAAATATTTGGGATATAAAATGTAGCTCCTTAGGAGTTTTACCCAAAGCGGGACCCAGCTCCTTTGTCAAGTATTTGACACAGTCGCAGCTCCTACACCCCAATCCCAGCTCCTTGACATCGCAGGATATTTGACTTTCGCAGCTCCTATTGACTTTCGCAGGATTTTTGCGCAATAGTGGTATATTTGACAAGTAGACAAGTAAGTTAGTGAAACATTTGACAAAAAGGGAAAACTTGTCTAAAATAGACAAGTAAATAAGTCTTGACTTTTTGGGAAAAGTATGGTATTATAATTATAGAAAGGGGGAGAATAAAATGAGACATTTTCATTGTCCAGTAAACGGTTGGGATTGTCCTTATTATGTAGAAGAAACTTTAATTGATGGAAAAAAGGAAGAGTGCGTTTGTGGGATGATTTTTGATAAAATGAATCCTTATTACGAGTGTGAAGATTTTTATGATGTTTTTGGAGACGACGTAGAAGAAAGCGATTATACTGATTATGGGGAGGAAGATTGAAAGGAAGAGTAATCTTCCTTTAAGACTTGTCTAAAATAGACAAGTAAATAATTGTTGACATATTTGTTTTTCTATGCTATAATGTAGATACAATAGGAAGGAGATAGAAGAATGAGTAATAAGAAATTAGTTATTCACGAAACAGACCCTGAAGGGTGTGGTTATTTTGGCGTACTCGGAGAAGGCTCTAATTTTAGATTTTATAATTTTGAAGATGAAGAAACCGGCGATATATTGACAGCAGTAAGAAATTTAATTAGCATCGGTTTTATTAATGAAAAAGATGTTTTATTTTTTAAAGAAAAAGATATTTATAATTATTTAAAAGAAAAAGGGGAAGATTAAAATCTTCCTCTTCTAAACTTGTCTATATTAGACAAGTATTATTAAAGGGCGGCAAGCCCTTTAATTTTTATCTTCACTTAGACGATACAATTTTCTTTTAATTTCCGTCATTTCTTCTATATCTCGGTAAAGTTCATTTAGTTTTTCGTCCATAGTTCGCCATTCATAATCCGTTTTGTCGTAGTAATATTCCCCTTTTCTAACATGCGGGATACGAAAGTCACAATTAGAACTATTTTCCTCGATAAAATCGGCTGCTTCATTTGTTTTTATAAGAATAAAATAACTTCTTTGGAAAAAATTATTCATCCCATCAAACAGATTGATTTCTTCAAGGTTATCATCTAGGCCAATAATATCATTTTTATATTTTTCAGCAGTAATTTCTTTTTCATAACAAAGACAATCGTCCTCCTTTTCAAACTCTTTTCCATCAAAAGCCCTATAAATAATATCCATTATAATTTTCCTTTCTTTTAGAGATTATCTATCTCTTTTGTTAATTCTATTATATCATATAAAAACAAAAAGTCAAGAAGTTTTTACTTGTCTAACTTAGACAAGTAATAAAGGGAAGCTCAACGCTTCCCTTCTCTTTTTGCTGGGCCAAGAGTAGAGATAACCGCGTCTGTGATATGATAACGCTTGCGCGCCTTTTCTCTTGCCTCTCCTTTTCCATTAGCTACAATCATAATTGCTTTTGTGGAGTTATCAAAACAAACCTTATAAACCATAGACATTTACATTTCCCCTTTCTTTAATTATATTATATCACACTATTTTACTTTTGTCAATAGAAAATAAAACTTGTCTATTTTAGACAAGTAAAAAAGAGATTGAGTGAAAAATCACTCAATCTCAAAAGTATAATCTTTCCGAACTGTGATAGTAATATTTTTAACCTCTTTATCAATTAAAAATCTGTCATTTCTAATCCACTCCCCCAAATTCTTTTCAATCCAAAATTGTTTCATTTTATCTTCTATTCGTAGTGTTGTCCATTTAGAATAGGCGGGAGAAATCCATTCAATTAAAATAGTGGTGTTATAATATTTTTGATGTTCTTTCATCCTCCTGATAATATCGTTAGTAGTTCCAATTTTTACAAGTTTCTTTTCCTCTGTTCTTTCATCGGGGAAAGAGATAAAATATAAATAGTCTCCTTTCTTTTTTGGAATTGGCACTTTAGAAAGAATTTTTCTATCGCGCCAATTATAAATAGTTTCCATTGCTTCAACTCCTTTATATATATATTATATCATGTATAAAGAAAAAGTCAAGAATTATTTTTTAAAATAACTTGTCTAATTTAGACAAGTATAATTAAAGGGGACAAATCCCCTTTAATTAAGACCACGAGCAATTTTAAACAACATTTCTTTTCTTCCTTTTATAAACTCCATTTCTTCATAGAGGGAACTGATTTTTTCATCTGCATCTTCCCACTCTAAAATGTCGTCATTAAAATAATATACTCCCGGTTCGTCAAGCGCTGGACAACTTTCTACTTCTGAAAATGCCTTGTTCATAAAATCAATTGCTTCCTTTGATTTTATAAAAAGAAAATAACTTTCTTGAAAGAAAAAATCTATCCCGTCATATAGGTCAATCCTTTCGCCACACTCATTAAGTCCTATAATATCCTTTTCATAGAGTTTAATAATTTCAATTTCATGTTTATGGCAGTCGTTTTTATTGGTAAATTGTACTCCATCAAAAGATTCATAAATAGTTAACATTATAAATTTTCCTTTCTTTAGAGATATATATTATCTCTTTCATTAATTATATTATATCATAATAAAACAAAAAGTCAACAACAATTTACTTGTCTACTTTAGACAAGTAAACTTTATAAAAAGAAAAGGGAGAATTACTCCCCCTTTTCCTCTTTCTTTGCCTTGCGTGCTTCACGCCGCGCCTTGCTTTCTGCGGCCTTACGCTCTCGTTCCGCTTTCTTTGCGGCGGCCTCTTTTGCTTTCTGTTCAAGTTCACCCGTGTAAACTTCGGCTTCGGTCAATGCGTCATATGCTTCTCGCGTCTCACTATCAATAAAATTCTTGACAGTGAGCTTTACTGTGACCCAGCAATCTTGATTTTCCAGCCCGATGATAGAGCCATCAATGCGGACGGCGTATTCGTTTGCGCCTACCAGAATAGGCTCGTCAAGTGCGTGTCCCGCGTTCAGCTTATCAAAAGCCGCGTTGCGGAGAACATCCTGCTTCTGCTTCATGGTCATTTCGTTAGTCATAATTTTCCTCTTTCTGCCGTATTTCGGCCTTTTATTTTGGGAGCGGTCTTTCCGTTCCCTGTGATTATATTATAGCAAATCGGCGGCGTTTTGTCAAGCACTTTTTAAGATTTTTTTTATTTTTTTTCTTTTCGTCTTACTTGCCGTCCCTCTTGCTATGGTTATATTATATCAAAAGAACAATGAAAAGTCAAGAAGAATTTACTTGTCTACAATAGACAAGTTATTTTTTAAAAAAGAAAGTGACCTATGCGGTCACTTTCTGCGGAATTTTCCAGCAAAGCCGGTTTATTCCTCTTTTCATGCTTTTGTGTTGTGCGAAACACTTCGCCATGATACCACATTCTATAATAACATCTTGCAAGCCTTTGTGTTCCTCTTGGAAATTTGTATTTCCTGTATAGTATCTATGTCCGATTTCTGCGGAAGTTTGGATATTGCCAGAAGCGGAAACAAAACTATTTTTCTTTGCCCACTTTTGAAAAGTCTTTTGAGTATAAATCACTTGACAAGCCATGTGCCAGATACACATATATTTTGTATTATAAGGGAAAAACCATCTATACTCTGATTTTGTCAAATACCGAATTGTATTATTTAGTGCGTTTCGGTCAAAATTACAATTATACGCCGCGATAGTATCAATATTATATTTTTTCATTGTATCACGAATAATTTTCCATGCGGTAAAGAACCGCACAATTTTTGTTTCCCCTCTTTTGATTTGTTCTTCATATTCTGGAATTTTATTCGCATAATAGCAAGAGTTCATCAATTCGCGCTCGCCGCGATAGACTTCATAAATAAGCATTGACTGTTTTTCATAAATTTCCCCGTATTTGTCGCACACAGCAAAACCCAAATCATAAACAAGGGGACAATTGACATCGTTAGCAGTTTCAACATCAAGCACAAGAAATTTTTTCTTTTCCATTTTACAAACCTCTTTCTACAATCAAGTTTATCGTCATTCTTTGATTGTGATATTATTATAACATCAATAGAAAAGAATGTCAATACCTTTTTGAAAATTTTATAAATAAAAAACTTGTCTATAATAGACAAGTAAAATAAAAGAGTAGAGAATTACTTCTCTACTCCATATGAACAAACAGACAAACCTCTTTCCTTTATATATTGAATGGCTTGTTCTGCGGGGAATTCCTCAAAAAGTTCTTGTAAAGTTATTTTTTTCTTTTGATATATCATCCGAATAGAAATATTTTTTATATCATTTTTGAAAAGTTTTTCATCTTCCTGCATGTAATAGCGCCGATGATAACGAATAAAGGGTTCGTGTTTAAAAAGAGTATAGTCAACGTGAAAACACGAAATAGATGTTCTTTTCATGTATCTTATTACATCGTCAAAATTAGCGTTCTTTAAAACAATATCTTGTTTTGAAGTTTTTTCTTCTTCTAAGGTTAAACCGCTATACCCTGTATCTTCCCACTCGTCACAATCTTCCCACAAAATTTCTAAATTCCACTCGTAAGCATGTAACATTGTAAATTCTCCTTTCTTTCTATTGATATTATATCACTAATTTTAGAATATGTCAAGAGAAAAATAAAAATTTTTAAAAGATTCTGATATAAAATACTTGTCTACTTTAGACAAGTAAACTCTATAAAAGAAAGCCCCGCACAAAGCGGGGCTAACTTTTTACTTGCGCTTGCTTGCGGCCTTGCGTTCACGCTCAGCGGCCTTTTCTGCCGCGGCTTTCGCCTTTTCCTCAACCTCGGCGGCATAATCGCCCGCCGCGCCCTCAATATCAAAAGCGGGAGTTTTCTCTGTGGCCTTATAGTTTGCGGCGGACACCTTTACACGCGCATACACCGTTTCGCCATCGGGAGATTCACCAGCGGGAAACGCGAATTCGCACGGGCCAATCTGCCGAACGCCGGGAATATCGAGCAATCCCAGAGTAGAGAGCGCGCTCTCACGAGCATTTGCAAGAACTTCGGACTTCTTCATTGTGTTAGCCATAATAGACTTCCTTTCTGTCACCTTCAGCCGTGACCGCTTATTTTTTCGGTTAGTTTCTTTCCTAACCTCTGTATTTATTATACCATAGAGAATTGGGTTTGTCAAGTCTTTTTTTCAATTTCTTTTGAAATTTTACTTTCGCTTTGACTTTCTTTTCTCTCTTGGTATGGTTATATTATAACCGATAAATGAGAAAAAGTCAAGAAAAATTTACTTGTCTATTATAGACAAGTTTTCAAACGAAAAAAAGAGAAGCTGTTGTACACCAGCTCCCCAACGCTTACGCGCGTCACTCGCCCTTAGCATTCGTTAGCAGTATCTAGTTCCCTATCATTTCAGTTACTAGACTTACTTCCTCGGTATCGGGTCATATAATTTAACTATTTTTTATTTGCTACGGCCAAGTCATATTTAATTATTTCCCCTTTCTGTAATTCTATTATACTCTATTATTTTGTTTTTGTCAATATGTTTTTTAAAATTCCGTTAAAAATTTACTTGTCTAATCTAGACAAGTAAAAGAAAAGACGTTAAAACGTCTTTTCGTTCTTCTTTCTTCCTTTCCTTTTGTATATTTTCCTACTTTGCTTTACTCTTGTTATTGGACTAATCGGCCAAAAGTTACGTTGTTTCTTCGCATCTTCTTTATCTTTATTCTTTTGTATCATAACTATTAAACCTCGCTAGAGAAAGAATTTTACAACAGGGATACCATTCGGAAAGTTGTTCTCGCATTTCTTCATCACTATTGAAACTATGAACAAAAAGAATCTTTTGTCCTTTTTGGTCTATAATCATTAAGCGGTATTGGTATTTCATTATTTCTATCCCCTTTCTGTAAATATAGTATAACATAGATATGATTAAAAGTCAATAGAAATTTACTTGTCTATTTTAGACAAGTAATATAAAACAAGGTGGGAATTAAATTCCCACCATAGACTGTAAAACTTTTTCAATTCTCTTTTCTGTTGGGTTAATCCACTCCCCGCCATTCCGTTCCCATGAAACACCGTTTTTGTATTCATCATCAAACAGAATCGCGCCTTTTGCTTTTACAATTGAATGTTTCGGCGTTCCATATTGGACAAGATGAATTTCATTCCCACAAGCTGGAAAATATTTTTTTAACCATTCGCGTTTTGCGGCTCGGACTGCTTTTTTATATTCTTTACTACTTTCTTTTGATAGCCAAGAAATAACACCGATTTCATATCCCTGACGGCGGAGAAGTCCACACAAAACATTAAATCTAGTAATATTAACAAGAGGCTTTGCGATTCTATACGGTGTCGCATCTTCCGCGCGCAACATTGGCAACCAATTTTCAACGCCATACAAATCCGCGATTGTTCCGTCCATATCAAAATAGATTTTTTTCATTTTGTTCTATCCCCTTTCTGCAATTATATTATACTCTATTATTTTATTTTTGTCAATACATTTTTTGAAATTTTATTAAAAAATTTACTTGTCTATCATAGACAAGTAACGATATAAAAATGCCCGCACAAAGCGGGCAACATTTTTACAATTTAGAAAGAAGTTCTTTTTCCAAATCTTCCCAGCCACAAGCGCGTGCGAGAGCAAGGTAATATCCAACATATTCTTTGTATTTATCCACTGGATTACATTTAGAACTTCCACATCTATAACCCTTTTTAAGGTGGCAAACAAGAATAAAAAATCCATTTTCGATATTAAAAGTCTGAATTACATCATATCCAGATAGTATATATCTAGATTGAATTTCGTCAATGATATTAGAGATGGTTTTTCCTTTCTTTTGTTTTGGTGCTTTCAATTCTTGTTTAGTATAAGAGAAACCTAACCGTTCAATGAAATCGCAAATAAAATCTTCGCTATTGATGTCCAAATCTTCAATAATCAAATTTACCTTACGCATAAAATCTTTCCTTTCTTTTAAGAAGCTAGCTACTTCTTTTTTATGGTTTTATTATATCACTAATTTCGGGATATGTCAAGAAAATTTTAAAATTTTTCTAAATAATTTCGGGATAAAACACTTGTCTACATTAGACAAGTAAAAATTTCAAAATAAAATGGACGTGTTAAACGTCCATTTTACTCCTACTAATTTGACTATCTACCATAGCAACCACCCAAGGCGCGCACCTGTTAAAATCTCGACAAATTTTCTTAAATCTTTTTCGTGCCGTTCTAAAATCAGAAGTCCAAGACATGTTATTAACAAATTCATTCGTTTGTAAATCGGTTATAGCAACCATATATTGTTTTCTGAATGGGTCAACTTCCCAATAGTCAACTACGTATTTATATTTCCCATATTCGCAAATACAAGACTTTTCTTTTGGTGCGAACTTATTACTAATATCTTCCCAAAGCGGAATTTTGCCAAGCGCCTTATATGTCCCATAAACAGCAAAGAATCCTACAAAAGCACCGCACGCGAGAAAAAATAAATTCCCAACAATAATACAAGCAATTTCATAAAAATTCATATTTATCCCTCTTTCCATTCTTTTGGTTTCCCTGTGATTATATTATAACCTATTCTATTGGTATTGTCAATACTTTTTTAAAAATTGCCCAATAATTTTACTTGTCTACAATAGACAAGTTTTTCCAATAGAAAGGGAGGCGTCCTCTCATGGCAAAAGGACGCCTTTTTCTATCCATTAAACAGAAAGGGATAGAATGGAGATTTATTGTAATAAGGCTAACCACTTCCTTATCACAATTATATTATACCACGAATTTCGGGATTGTCAATAGAAAAATTAAAAATTTTTTCTCAAAGCGAAATAAAATAACTTGTCTACCATAGACAAGTAAATTTTATAGAGAAAATCGGGCAATAGCCCGATTTCTCCACAGAAAGAAGGGATTAACGCCGTTTTTCGAGGATTTCCTCTACTTCGGCAGGTGGAACACTAACTTTATAGGTCATTGTTGAGCCAACCAGCTTTTCTTGCGCTGATTTCGCGGCTTCGTAGCTCTCATAGGTCGCAGGCTTCATAGCTCCGCGAGTAATTGTGAAACCTTCCTCTTGAATTACGGGATAGCCATGAATTTCCATAATAAAACCTCCAAAAATTGACAAAATTTTACAGTTCTCCAAATTACCATTTGCTGGGAATTTTCCTTTCTTTCTATAAATAATTATATCACATAAAGGCGCGCTAGTCAAGAATTATTTACTTGTCTAGCATAGACAAGTAATTTATTGCGTTATATTTTTAACAATCTTTTCAAATAATTTACTTGTCTATAATAGACAAGTAATTTTAGGCAAAAAGAAAACAATCCGTGAATTTTGGGATTGTTTTCTAAAAATTTTATTTAATTTTATTCATTTTGAAATAAAATCCTGTTTTTTCTACGATGTAGAATCCCTTGTCTAAATAGTATTTCTTTAACGCATTTTCCGCGTGAGATTCAAGCCGCCCGGACGTATGGACAATCCGTTCTTCTTTTCCGTCCGAAATTCTTGCTATAATTTTCCATCCCATGGCTATTTACTCCTTTTTAATGAATATTTATAAAACTCCATCCATTTTTCTTTGCTAAAATGTAAAAATAATCAATTGCTTTGCTTTTGTTTTCGGCATATGCTCCAACATCTTTTTCAATGCCGTTATCAGAAAAAACTCCTATAAAATAGGGAACAATATCTTTATTTTTAGGCACTGTAAATTGCTTTGCTTTGATTTCTGAAACCTTTTTAATTTCGCTAGTTTTTAATACGCAAAGCGTTTCTACTTCATATCCCAATTTTTCAAAGTCTATTCCGCGGTCTAGGGCTTCTATTTCAGAAGCCCCTGTTCCGCTCTTAAAACAAACCATACCGTTTTTATAGCATTTGAAATGTGCTGTATATTTCATTTGTAATCTTTCCTTTCCTTGCTATTACAGTTCTCTTTCTCTTGCTTCTTGAATAATATCTATTAGCCCAATAGCATCTAATCTATTATAGTATCCGAAAGTAATAATCACATCGCCGTCAGTATCTTCATCATACATCAATACAACGTAATCCTGCTTAGGAAAGAAGTGCAGGGCTAAAGAGATAGCTTCATATGCTGTTTTACTCACCAGAAAGCCGCTTTCGATGTCCATGTCAGGGTATAGCTCTTGAATCTTTTCAATAGATGTTCTCATTAGAAATTCCTCTTTTCTGTTTTTGTTAGGCTTTCGCCTTTGGAATAGGGCTTTTGAGCGGATGCCCTTTAGAACCGCATTTTCACTTAGATAATATAACCATTCTTTCGCAATGTGTTATAGCGTCCCTCACGTCTGCTTTCGTTCCCGCTCCAACAGAACCGAATACCATACGTAGCGGAATACTGTAAGCGAGCCGCGAAAAATTCATATGCTTCTGAGCGTGAAAGTTCAAATACAAAACAATCGTCGGGGGCAGGCCCAACACCGATTAAAAATCTATCGGCTTTTGCGCAATAGCGTTTTAATTGCTCAAGTAGCGGTTGCGTCTTATTTGCTTCAAAGCCGTGTGCACTGTTGTATACAGCATTCTTGCCTTTTGTCGCGGGCTTAATAGTAAAGAACTTGCATTCAATGCGTTTATGTTCATTTAGCAAGTCCGTCTGACCCAATCCGCCGCGGCGGCGATACTCATTTTCAAGTGCCTGATGTGCTTCAAAAGCCCAGCCGTTATTTTTGCTATTCAGCAGTTCACTAACTGTTTTTTGCATCGTGTTTTCCTCTTTTCTGTTTTGTGTTTGGTGTCTTTCGACACTATTATATTACCATATAGACAAGCAGAATACAATCGGTAATTTGCACAAGGTTTACAAGAATGTTTTGTTTACTTTGACGAATGCTACTATTGATAATTAGTATCAATAATTTTTTACCGTTTAACGTTAAAAGGCATATAGGGGGGGGCGGTTTTGGGAAAAAATGGGAAAGCGTATTTTCCCCGTCGTGCGGCCTGCTCAAATCCGTCCATTATTTTTCAAAAGTAAAATACTTAAATCTTTGACTCTTTGAAATTTTATATTCTCCTACTCTAACTTTTTGACTTCTATATTAAAAATGTGGTATAATATAATTAAAGAAAAACTTGACAAATTAGTCAAGAAAAGAGGTGAAACACTATTTTAGATTTTACTATCTATTCAGATAAAGAAAGAACCGAATACGTTAAAAAAGAGCTAGAAAAAAAATCCAACCCCTCCGCTACCGAACTCGAATCTATGGCGAACTATATCCTGTTTGGAAAAGGAGAAGATGGGAAAAGCGAAGTAGATAAAAAATCAATAGAGATTAAGACTAAATATCAGTCGTATAAGAAGAAAGAGTTAGAGAGTCTTGACGATTTAATGTCTAGCCCTACTTTCGACGAACGCTCTCTTAAGTCTATGGGCCGCTCTCGATACACCAGTCCCAAACCTATCATAGACAAGAATCTCCCCGAACTCCAACCCCTCTTAGAGGAAATCGAGAAATGGGAACATATCTATAAGGTTGCTATTGGAGAGGAAGTTGATGAGTCGCTAAAACCTAAAACCCAAACCGAAATTTATAAATTAAAACACTTCCTTATAGACCTAAAAAAACAACAGTATGTAATTAGTGAGGCGTTGAATCCGAGACGCATTGATTTTTCTCTGCCTGCTTACTCTCCCACCTACAGTTTTGATGTAGGAGTAGACGTAAAGCCATTAGGATTAAAGATAGGGAATTGCGCCCGCTTCGATAATCCAAAAGAAGATAGAGACTCTAACTTTGAGATTCCTTCTAATCCTAACTCTCTAAATCTCGAAGACCCCACCCACATTTATGGAGTTTTAGAGTTCTATTCTACTCTATTAGAAGAATCGTTAGATAGGCCAGATTCAAACGCAAAATATTTAATAGAAACCTTAGATTTCTATATATCTAAAACTCCACTTGACCCTTCGCGCAAGACAATAGTGGAGTTAAAAAAGCATAAGGTATCAAATCAGGAAATTAAGAAAAGGCTCGAAGAACTGTATGGTCTATCTTATAACGAAAACTACATCTCCACTATCTACACTAAAGAAATTTGTAAGAAGATTAGCGAGACTGTAACCCTCCACAAAGACTATTGGTTAGAGAGAAATAATCCTAATGCTTGGAAACAATGTAGTTGTTGCGGCCAGTGGAAATTGAAGGACCCTCGCGAATTTGTGAGAAAAAAATCTAGTGCAGATGGTTATACTTCGAGATGTAAGATTTGTGATAAAAAGAGAAGAAAGGGGGTTAGATAAGTGTTTAGTAAAAAACCTTTTAAAGCAAGGGAATGCACTGTATGCGGCAGGTTCTTCACAAAAAAAGACTATTGCGAAACAAAATCGTTGTTTTTCCCAGACGGATATACTCCTATTTGTAGACATTGCTTGAGCGATATGGTTGCTGACCAAGAGGGCCATTGGGATATTGTGGATTTAATTTGTCAATGGGCAGATGTGCCTTTTAGACCAGACGATTTTACAAAAATCTATACTGCTAATCCTTCAGAAGCAATGGGGCTTTATTTAGATATGTTCTCTGCGGCGACCTATGAGCGCATCTCTTGGAAGGAACTTTTTGAGAAGTGGAAAGAAACTATCCAAAAGGGAGACGAGAGAGAAATCCATGAAGTCTTCAATCAACAGGAACTCGACGATTTGCGTGCGCGCTTCGGCAGTTCATATGCTCCCGCAGAACTATACCAGCTTCAAAATTTTTATAAAGGTATAGAGGAAAGTTATGGATTCCCTGATGTAATAGCAGAAGACAATGCTAAGAAAATGGCGAAGATTTCTTTTGAGATAGACCGCGCGATTGCGAACGGAGAACCAATAGATAAGTTGATTACAGCGTATAATAAACTTCAATTACAAGCTGGATTTACTTCTGATAATGCGAGAGATATGAATAGTTTTGAGTCTGTGAGTGAGCTGGCGCTCTTTTATGAGAAGATAGGATGGGAGAAAAAGTTCCATAATAATGAGTTGAATGATGTTGTGGACGTTACTATGAGAAATATACAGGCGTATAATACGAGATTGTGGAATAATGAGAGCACAATTGTTGACCAGATTGAGGAGAGAGTCCAACAGAAAAAGAACATTGAGAATATTGAGGAAAGATTAGAGAGAGAAGACGAAATTACCTTCGAGACGCCTACTCCTCTTGATGAGGATGATGAGGTTGAAGATTTTGAGGTAGAAATATGATTAGTGGATATGATGTCGCGGTTCCTAAAAACGTCCATCTATCAGAACCCTTTTTGAGAAAATACAGACCTCAAATGACTTCTCTCTTGGAGTTTTATATTAACTATCCAGATATTTTTATTGATAATATAACTCCTGCTAATTCTAATTTTACTCTCTATTTTTACCAAAGAATTTTTCTGCGCGCTAGCCTTAGATATCGTTATCACTATTGCGTAGCCCCGCGCGCATTCTCAAAATCGTTTCTTTCAATACTGGCCGGATTTTTAAGATGTATGTTTTTACCAGGAAGTAAATTCTTTATTTGCGCGCCAGGCAAAGAGCAGGGAGCAAAAATTGCGGCAGAAAAAATTAACGAACTTCTAACTCTATTTCCAATGCTAGGAAAAGAATTAATGAAGAAGAATATGAGTAAGGATTATGTTACATTAATTTTTAAGAATGGGAGTGTATTTGACGTTGTAGGCGCCCTTGATTCTACACGTGGCGGAAGGCGCCATGCAGGCATTATTGATGAGGTGCGTGACCATGATGGAACAGTTCTTTCAGAAGTTGTTCTTCCATTAATGAACGTTGATAGAAGAACAATGAATGGAAATTTGGATTTAACTGAACCTAATCAACAACAGATATATATTACTTCAGCAGGAGTAAAGGGGTCATACGCTTACGAGAAATTAATTGAATTATTTGTTCAATCAATAGTAAGTCCGAAAACAACCTTTGTATGGGGTTGCGACTATAGAGTTCCTATGTTACATGGACTATTAAATAAGAATTACATTGAGGAATTAAAGATTTCTAATACGTATAAAGAAGATTCCTTCGCGCGCGAATATTTGTCTATTTGGACTGGTGGTTCAAGTGATAGCTGGATTGATTATGATAATTTATCTAAGTATAGAAGAATTTTAAATCCAGAAAAAGAACGAAAAACTAGAGGGAACAATGAAGTTTTCTACTATATATCTGTAGACGTAGCACGAATTGGAGTGTTAACTTCTGTTCAAGTATTCAAAGTTACACCTAGAGAAAGTTATTTTTATAAGCAGTTAATAAATTCAATAGGGTTACATGATATGCACTTCTCACTTCAAGCTATTGAATTGAAGAAGATGTATTTGAAGTATAAGCCTAAAGAGATATTGATTGATGGAACTGGTTTAGGCGTAGGATTGTTGGACTTTATGGTTATGGAGCAACTAGGGGCAGATGGAGTTTTATATCCCTCACTTGCCTCTTGGAATGATGAAGAGTATTCTAAATATCCAGGAGATAAAGTATTGTATGTTTTAAAAGCTACTCCTTCTCTCAATAGCAAAATTCATAGCAACTGCTTCTCTCAAATCGCTAATGGACATATTAGATTTTTAGTTAAAGAACAAGAAGCTAAAAGTAAATTAATGTCCACTAAAAAAGGAGCTAAAATGCGGCCGCTGGATAGACTTGCCCGGTTGGCCCCACATATTGAAACGACAAAGCTGTTTGATGAAATTTGTAATTTGCGGCTCCGCAACACAGGAGTAGGAAATCAAGACATTGTTGTTGAGCAAATTAATAGACGTATTAATAAAGACCGTTTTAGTGCTTTTGAATATGCGTTATGGAGAATTAGAGAATTGGAAGATGAATACTATAAGAAGAAACGAAATCGTGCTCGTGATTTAAGAAAGTTCTTACTATTCAGCAAGGGAGGTAAAACGAATGGAAGAGACTAAAAAAACAACCTCCGAACAGTTGGCGTCTTTTAACAAATTAGTAAAAGATTGGTCTAAAACAAGAGAAACCCCATACGGTATAAAATATGGATTTATTAGTTCTAGCGTATTTTCAGAGGGCTATTCTATTGAAGATATAAATGATGCGAAGAACGATTTAAATATAGAATTAATGAGAGAAATATCTAATTTCTACTATAAAACTTCTACATCTTATAGAAGAATTCTAAATTACTTCTCTTATCTATATAAATACTATTATACTCTTGATTTAAAACATCTTGCTACTGATTTCAATGAAAGTAAAAAGGATTCTGTAAGGAAACTTTATATTCAAACGTTAGACTTTTTAGACCACTTAAATATAGAAGATACCTTTGGATTTATCGCTACAAGAATGTTAGTAGATGGTGCTTTCTATGGTTATGTGAATTTCTTTGATGACGATAGAATTACAATCACCATGCTCGACCCGAACTATTGTATTAGTAGATATAAGAGTCCATATAATACTAATATTGTGGAATTTGATGTGCGGTTCTTCAATAAATATACTGACGAAAAAGAATTAAATCAAGCGCTGGATTCTTTTCCAAAGTCAGTAAGGTCTTTATGGAGAAAATACCAGAATGGTAGTATAAAGAATAATAATTTCTATGCCATGCTGCCTCCAGAAGAATCATGCGCTTTTCAGTTCGGAGGTATCCCTGTTCCACCCTTCTTTGATACGATAATTGATATAATCAACTTTAATGATTATAAAGATATCGAAAAGAGAAGAGATACGCAAGAGCTAGAGAAAATTCTAGTTCAGCGTTTTGAATTGGACGAAAATGGAGATTTAGATGTTCTATTAGAAGAAATGCAAACAATGCACGAAGCTGTTGCTGCTATTTTTAGAGATAATCCTAACATAGATGTATTAACAACAATCGCAAACGAAGTTTCTTTAAAAGATACACAATCCTCTAGTGGTTCTGTAACCAACAATAATATTGAAAAGATGTTAGTTCCAAAATATGAGAATGCTGGTATTAGTTTTGAAATGTTTGCTTCTACAACAGCAACTTCTTTAGAGTTATCTATAAGCAATTCTACTAGCTTTATGAGCCAAGCAATTACTAGCTTTTCTACTTGGCTTTCAATGCTATGTTTATCTCGCTTTAAATATAAAAAATTAGAACCTATTGTAACCATTTTACCATTAACTTGGTATAATGAGAAAAGGCTTGTTGATATGTATCTAAAACAAGCTCAATCTGGTTATTCTCTAATTCTTCCTTATGTCGCAACAGGCAAGAAACAATCAACTATCTTAGATACAAAGACATTAGAAAACGATATTCTTAATCTAGGAGAAGTCTTGATACCGCCCAAAACTTCAAATACAATGAGTTCAAATGACGGCCCGCGACAAAAAGGAGATATTCAAGAGGGTTCAGATGGACCAGGGCGCCCAGAAAAGCCTCTTGAAGAAAAAAGTGAGAAAACAATAAAGAACATCAATGCGGGAGGATAATAAAATGAAGGATAAAATTCCAACATTATTTAAAGCTATTCCGCAAGGAGAATTTGAACAAGTAACTCCACTAATTTCAAAAGGTAGAGTAAGTATATTCTATAAATATAAAAACAGAAATAGAGCTTATATTACTGATGAATTTGCGGAAAAGCTAATCTCTACTCTCCCGTATGTCCCCGTTGTTGGAATATATGATGAAGAGAAAGAGGATTTTACTTCTCATAATAGAGATAGGAACGTCGCGCGTATATATGGTTTGGTTCCAGAAAACCCAAATGGAGAGTGGATGGAAAAAGTCGATGATGACGGAGTAGCCCGAACCTATTATGTAGTTGATGTTTATCTATATACTGGTAGATTAGAAAATGCCAGTAAAATCATCGGAAACCCACAATCTCTTGAATTAGATATTAATTCTATTAAGGGAGCTTGGGTTCCTATGGATGGCCAAGAATACTATGTTTATACAGATGGATATTTTATTGGACTAAGTGCTCTTGGTAAAGATGTTACGCCTTGCTTTGAGGGTGCGGCCTTCTTTGATTTGTTAACTCAATTTGGAGAATTCCTCTCTCAAGCGGAGCTTACACAAAGCAAGAAAGAAAATACCGATATAGGAGGAACAAAGCAAATGGATTTAACTAATTTTAAGTTCTCACCAGACACCAAAGTAGACGACATTTGGAAGGCTGTTAATCCAGACTTCGCAAAAGGAGAAGAAATTAAAATTGATAAGACGGTTTGCGAAATTGGCACTGACTATGTATTAGTTTGTTCAGTAGAAGAATCCAAATATGAAAGATACCAATATTCTGTCAAAGAAGATGGGACTATTGAAATGATTGGAGAACCAGAAGTTGTATATAACACTTGGATTCGTCAAGAAGATATACCTGATTACGATAAACTAAAGAGTCAGTATAGCAAACCATCAGAAGTGATTGAGGCTTTTGATAAACTCAACGATACAATAGCAGAAAAAGATAATACAATTTCTGAAAAAGATGCTAAAATTGTTGAGTTGGAAGGAGAGAAATCTACTTATGAATTAGAAGCTAACTCCGCAAAAGAAGAACTTCAATCTAAACTCGATGCGTTACAAGCAGATTATGATATTCTAAAAGAAGAACATGATAATCGCGTAAAAGCAGAAAAGGAAGCTAAGGTTGCTGAATATGAAGAAATGATTTCTGACGCGGCATTGGCAACTATTAAAGAGAAGATGGCAGATTTCAGTATGGAGGAACTTGAAAAAGAACTCCTTTTCGCTGTAAAGAAAGAAAAGCCAGCTATGTTCTCTAAAGAACCAGCTAAACCAATGGCTCCTGCGGCTATCGTAGATGATACCGGAGCTACGGGTCTTGTAGGTATCTTGAAAAAATATACACATTAATTTAGGAGGGCAAATAAATGGCTATCGTAAGATTGACACATGACGGTTACGGCATGTTAGAAACCAATCGCATTGACAGAAGCTATAATGAAGCTCAGTGCTCATTGGATACTACTGCTTTCCCTAATGGAGCAGAAAATGGTACAATCGTTGCTGTTGATAAGCCTGCTGGCACAGTTAAAGTCACTGGTGCCCTAAAGGGTATTCTTGGTAACAGCGAAATGATTTATGACCAGTTCCATGCGGGACTTAAAAATTATAAGGTAGAGGCCGGTAAAATGGCTTCCGTTTACTTCTTGAGAGACGGCGATACCTTTACTACTAACACTGTTTGTTATGAAACAGACACCTTTACCGACGACGCTGGACTTGCTGACGCAATTAAAGCTGGCGGATGTTACGGCAAACCAAACGCTGACACTGGAGTAATTGAGATTAACAAAACTTTCTCAGGTTCTCCTTTCACCGTTGTAAAAATGACTACTATGCCTGATGGTCAGAAAGCAGTAAAGTTTATTGTAACTGACATCTCAGCACTTTAATTTTAGGGGAGGTAAAAAGTAATGGCTAATTTAAAAGACTTGAAAGTTCTTGGCGTAGCTGCTATGACTAACACTGTCCCCAAGGCTCTACCAGCCGACTTCGCAGGAAAAATTTCTACTGAAAACGTTCAAGAGGCTTTCAGAGAGGAATTGAAGAAATTGGGTGGCGACTATAATAGTTATCGTAGAAATAAGCTAGATATCTTCGAGCTTATGCAAGAGATTTTTGATGAAATTCTTCCTAAGTATGTAAAAGACAGCTATCGTTTCCTTGCTGATACGAGAGTTGTCGGTCACGGACAAAAAGTTACTTTCACTAAGAAAGTAGGCCGTGCTCGTGCCAAAAGTTTCATCACTAAGGTAGGACTTGGCGGCGTATTCGAGACATTCAGACTAGACCGCACAGAGATGGATATCAGCGTTGAAGCTATTGGTGGAGCTGCTATTCTTGACTTTGAGCGTATGCTTTCTGGTCAAGAGGACCTTTCTGAATATCTCGATATCTTGATGGAAGGTATTGAGGAGAATATTCTTACTCAACTTTCTCAAGCACTTAACGCTAGTATTGATTCTACTAGACCTACTAATACGGTTACTACTGCTAGCAGCTTTGATAAGGCAAAATTCGATGGACTTATCACTACTATCAGAGCCTATGGTGACCCAATCATCGTTTGTACTCCAGAATTCGCGGATACAATCCCTGCCAACTCTGTAACTGTTGGAAGCACAACTAAGATTAGTGATACTGACGTAGAGGATATGAGAACTTACGGTGTACTTCAAATGTATAAAGGTTGTCCGATTGTAACTCTTCCTCAGAGCTTTACAGACGAGACTAATACTGAAAAAGTTCTTGACCCTCGCTTCTGCTATATTATCCCTGGTATGAGCAGCAAGATTGCGACTATCGTTCTTGAGGGCGGTACACAGGTTGACGAGTTTAAGAATAAAGACCGTTCAATCGAACTTTCCGTTTACCAGAAAGTTGGCGTTGCTATTATGCACTACAACAACTGGGCAATTTATGAGAATACATCTCTTACCTAATTAAGAGAAATGAATGAGATAGGGCGGGTTAGCAATAGCCCGCCCATTTTGAGTATAAGGAGTAATTACTATGGAAAAGAAAACTTTAGCTATTAAGAATATCAGCAACCATGAAGTTGGAATTGTTGTTCCAGAGATTAGATTATCAAGATTTATCCAACCTAACAGAAGCATTAAGATGGGTAAAGACCAACTAGAAGAAGCATTAACTTATCCTGGAGTAGCCGAACTATTTAATAGTCAATATCTTATTTGTGAAGATGATGAAGCAATGGAAGAGATTGGCGGCGGCTACGTCAGTATTCCCGCAACAGAAGAAGAGAAAATGAGTGAGGAAGATATTATTAAGTTAATTCAAACCGGAAGTGATTTACAGTTTGATAAACTTTTAAAAAGTGCGTCTCAGTATCGTCTTGATACCATTATTTCCGCGGCATTGAAATGCGAGAGTTTGACTTTCTCTAAGATTAATCTATTGAAAGCCGCGACTGGTAAAGATATTCTTGAAATGAAAAGACATTTAGACGATAATAAAGTATAAGGGGAGGCGATAATATGGCTACCCCATACCAAAAAGTCTATGACTCTTTTTTAAGTAAAATTAAAGACTATAATCTTGGAGAACTTAGTGACGTAGTAATGGAGTATGATATGCATTCTCTATTGGAGAGTGCGATTCCCTACTTCTTATGCCCAAAAATAGATATCTTTGATAGGGACGATGCGGCCGCAGAGTTCAAAAATGATTTAGGCCCAGAAGAAATTAATATTCTAGGTGTTTTAATGAAAAGAGAGTGGTTCAAAAGAGGAATTGCTGATACTGATGTTACCCAACAGAAATTTGGAGAATCCGATTTTGAATTCAAATCTCAAGCAAGTCATTTAAACGCCCTATGTAACGCTCAAGTCAATGTTATTGATAGAGAAGTAAAGAATCTTCTTAGTAATTATAGCCGAGTTACCAGAGGAAAGATTTTTAATTATGGAAGATTGGCAGGTAAGTAATTATGGAGAAGATGAATAGTAGTGTATGCCATGAGGCATATTGTGATTATATAAAAGGTAAATATTTTGGTATTTTAAGAGATTGCGAGAAGAAGAAAGATTATGAGCCTCTCATCGAATCTCTATTGGTCGAATTACTTGGTGCGGTAGAAGAATATGATTCTATTAATTTAAATAAATTGTATAGTAAAACCGCCAGCTTAAAATATTTAAAATATAAATATCTTAGAGAAACGATTTTGAAAGATTGTATGCCGCTTGTGGAGTCTGTATTTAAGGAGGTATAATGATGTATTCCTACTTAGATATGTATAGACAAAGAATTTTTGCCAACGGCTCAACAGCAAAAGATAGAATTGAACATAATTTATCAAATGATTTTTCTCAATTAGTAAAAAGAAGCCCCAATAGAGTTTCTATTGACTATGAGAATATGACTTATGATTGTATTCTTGCTAGTGGTAATAGTAGAGTAGGGACTCAAACGGAAAGAAAAGTTGTCCAATATTTAATGACAGAAAGGAGTTTAAAACTTCCAGAGGGAGCAGTATTTAAAACTCATGATTTAGACGTTTCTGAAACCCAATATTGGTTAATACTTCATAGAGAGATTCATCCTTATTACGGATATTACAAATATAAGGTAATTGAATTAGACTATATGATTAAATATGTTAATTCTAGCGGTGTATTGAAAGAAATTCCAGTTTACGTTAATGGCACTGGAGAATTTGATATTAAAGAATATTTCAGATATGTAAATTCTATTGCCGCGGAACTGCCAAATAGAGCATTGAATTTAATTCTTCCCGCAAACAAAGATTTTGTCGATGGGTTGAGGATTATCATTGGTGATGAAGCATGGAGATATGTGGATTCAGATAAGATAAGTATTCCTGGAGTATATTATACTACAGTAAATAAGACAACAATAGATAATAGTGCTGACTTAGTGGAAGAAAAAATTGCTGATGCTGATGAAATAAACTCTGCTTCAATTTTATCTAACTATGGCGCGAACTCTATTACTGTTGGATTAAATATCACCAATTTAAAATTTTTCTATTTTAAGAATGGGAAAATTAAGAATAGTAGTATGATGTTTTCCAATTATAATGAAGATGTTATAAAGTTTGAAGGCGGGAAATTAATTCCTCTTAACGAAGGCGAAACAGAAATAACTGTGGAAGATAAAATATCAGGTTTTATAAAAACCTTTAAAATAACGATTCAAAGTTCTTTAAATTATTATTTTTATGTAACTGGAAATACAAAGATAGCAACAAAAGATAGTTGTGATTGGGACATTTACACTGACCAATCTTTTACTATTGACTATGATGATACAATGATTAAAGTTAATAAGATAGATAGTAAGATTGAGATAATTGCTTTAAATAAAATGGGTAATACTACGATACGATTTCTTGCGAATAATGGAGAAGAATTATTTAAACGCAAGATTGAAGTTACGAGTTTATGGGTATGATATATGAATAATAAAACAGATTGCTTTAAACAAGCTGGAGAAGCGGTTGGAAAAATAGCTGTAAAATTATTTAATGACCAAACTTTAATTAGATTATTGTTAGATATGTCAGACAATCCATTAGATGAATCAAAACCAGATATAGAATTGTCCGATTTTGATTTTATTAATGGTAATATAAGAACTGTTCCCAATGTTGATTTAACAAAAGTTAAAGAGTCAATAATCGTAATAGTCCCAACTTACGGCTTAACTGGCAATAACTCTAGCTTTTCAATTCTAGGAATTGATTTGGGAATATATTTGCCGCAAGGTAAATGGGCTATAAATTCTCCTATTCAACGCCCATATTATATAATGTCATGTATAAAGCAATTATTAGACGGTTCAAGAGTTACGGGCATAGGAACTTTGAGGTTTTCTTCATTTGATTTAGACGTTCTTAGCCCAGAAGTAACTATGCATACAATTAGGTTTGTTGCCGATGCCAACAGCTAAAATAGATAGAACCTCAATTCTTGCTGGGAATCCAGTAGACTTCGGATTACTTACTATCTATCAACCGTCTTTAAAAGATATCAATAAAATTGGTTACGACCAGTTTGCTAGAATAACAAATCTTCTCACGATTAGTGAGAGCGACCTATTATTACTATACAATAAAGAGCATATTGAAAATGGGGAGACAAACCCAATTCTATGGCTTTATGACAACTGTTTAAAGAACCCAACTTTTTTCTTGGAGTTACAAATAGGTTTTCTTACTTACATTAAGGAAGAAGTATTCTTAGATACAGACAATAAAGGATTTAAATTCTTAGTTGATGGAGAAAAAGTTCTTCCTGGCGGCAAGGTTATAAAAACTCAACAGTTTTTTTCACTAACTACTAAAAACTTCTCCGAATTTCAATCTATCGTTAGACTTCTTAATATGTCCGAAGAAGAAGAGGATGATGAAATCATTACCGATGATTTAGAAATGAAGAAAAAGTTTGAAGAAGCAAGGAAAAAGCTAAAACTAGCAAAAGCGAAAGCTAGAGCTGAACAAGCCGCAAAACATAGAGGCAAAGAAATAACTTTACCAGACATTGTTTCTTCTCTGTGTGCCTATGGAGTAGGTTATACTCTTTTTAATGTCTGGGACCTTACAATCTATCAGTTGTATGACCAATTTAAACGACTTCAGTTGAAAGAAAACTATGAGACGGGCACTCAAATGCTTCTTGCTGGAGTCGATAGTAAAAAGGTCGATTTACAATACTGGATTAAGAAAATTACTTTGTAATAAAGGAGGAGAACAATGGCTAACTTATTTGAGCAATACGGCATTAAGGAAGTTGCTGACGTAACTTTCTATGATACTGCTACTGGTGCCCCAGCCTTATATTTGGATACGCTAAAAGTCTCTACCATCGAGGAAACTGCTCAACAGTCAACAGCTACTGGTGGTAAAGGTAACGCGGCACTTATCATTTGGGACTATGGTAAAGAAATTACTTTGAACCTTGAAGACGCTCTATTCTCTATGAAGTCTATGGCTTTGATGCACGGTGGTAAAATTTCAAAGACACAGAGTGTAGATAGAGCAAAATCTTTCCGTCCTACAACTAATGGCGCTATTCCTGAGGGATTAGGTATTCCAGAGAATGCGAAGATTTATAATGATGCTGAAGAAGCAGTAGATGTATCAAATGTTGCTGCTAATGAACAATACATCGCTACTTGGCAAGAAACTGTTTCCAATGGTGGAGCAGATGTTATCACAATTAATGCTGAGAACTTCCCTGGAACCTATCGTATCGTTGGAGATACTTATGCGAGAAGCTATGTTACAGGTAAAGACGAATTCTTCCAGTTCGTTATTCCTATGGCAAAAATGAACGCAGAAAAAACTATCACCATGCAGGCAGAAGGCGACCCATCTACATTCTCTATGTCTCTCCGTGTTTTAAGACCGGAAGATGGAAATATGATGAAGTTGGTTAAATATCCAATCGCAAATGCTGCGGCCGCTTCTTACGCAAGTCTTTAATAAAGATAACGAAGTCCGCGAAAGCGGACTTCTTTTTATTTAGGAGGTATTTTATGAATACTGAGAAACAGTCCGATACCGGGAGATATGGTATAAAAGATATTTATGAAGCAAGTATAAAGGCCGCGGTGCCAATGGATGTTATGGGTGTTCACTATGATGTAGGAGATACGATTCTTTATTTTGATAGAATTCAAGAAGTTCTTTTTCAAGAAAATAAGAATGTTAATGATGCTCGTGGAGCGTTTGATAACCGTTCTCTTGTTCATTGGGAAACAACAAAAGAAGTTAATTGTATTATGAATATGGGAACAGTAAGTCATCTTGCTTTTGGCATGATGAATGGGAACGTTATAAAAAGATTGCCTGCGAAAAAGATTAACCAATATGAGAGAATTTATGTTGGAACAAATGGAAAAGCAAAAGTCAGGCATTCTATTGATACTAATAGCAAGATTAGTATTTATAAATTGGAGAATGACAGACGGGCAAGTAAAATCTTAGATTATGAAATAGATGGCGATACTCTAATTTTAGAAGAAAAAAATATAGATATTCTTGTCGATTACTACTTTATCTATGACCAAGGAATGGAAGTAGTTAATGTAGGACAGAAAGATTTAAATGGGTATCTAATGTTTGTGGGCAAATTCCGCTACACAGATGAGTATACGGCAGTCCAAAAGACTGGTTTAATTGAGATTCCTAGATTAAGGATTAATTCAAATTTCGCAATCAATTTAGGAAGAAATACCAACCCATTAGTATCAGCGCTCCAATTTCAAGCAATCCCTTTGGGTTCACGAGAACAGGCTATCACTGTCAGTGTTTCCTATTTGGATGAAGATATAGATGGAGATTTTTAATCGTAGGGTTGGTAGTTTTCTACCAACCTTATTTTTTTATCCAGAGGTGAGATAAGTGGCAAGTGGCGTAAAGAAATTACAAATTAATGTCGATGTTCAGGCCGCTTTTACAAGTGCCTTAAAAGAGGCGGAGAATTTTAAGAAAAAGTTAAGTAGTTTATCTCTTCCGAAAACTATAACTAAAGATTTAGAGAAAGACTTGGCTGATTATCAAAAGAATTTACAGAAACTTTTAAATTTCAAACCTACTACTAATAATTTAGGCGAATATAGAAATCTCATTGGGCAACTTAATGAGTCTTTTAAACAGCTTAATGTTAGTATGAATAGTTTAGAGTCTAATACGCAGGAAGCTTTTGCTAATAATCCTAAAATAGAGAATTATAAGCAACAAATTGAGAGTTTGAAGAATGAAATACAGGCTCTTGATAAGGCTACTAAAAGTTATTACGGAGTTACAAGTTCTGACTCTAAGAAAAAGCAAGATATAGCCATAAAAGAAAAACAGGAACAAACGTCTGGATTGACTGGTGCTGCGGCAGAATCTACTGCTAAAAAGCAAGAGCAAATGCAAGCCGCATTAAAAGAAAGTGCTAGAGCGAAGGAAAAATTAATTAAGCTAGAAGCTCAATTAGAAGAAGCGACTATTGAAAATAATAAAGCTCAACAACAAGCTGTTGAAGCGGCAAAAACAGTTTCTAGCGCTTATCAAAATGTATCTCCCCCAGTAAAAGAGGCTACAAATAACTTAAATCAATGGGAAAATCAGGCAGAACAAATACGCTCTCAAGAGATGTATCAAACTCTTAATAACACTCTTAGCCGTTGGACTGCTATTGGTATAGCAGTTAATTTCGCTAGAGAACAGTTAGTTAAGATGAAAGATACATATTTAGATTTAGATGCCAACCTTACCCAAATCGCAGTAGTTTCTGGAAAAACCAGAGATGAAATGTGGGATATGGTTGGGACTTATAATGAAATGGCTAGAAGATTAGGAGCAACCACCTCTCAAGTAGTTGAATCATCTAAATTATATTTCCAACAAGGACGTTCTCAATCAGAAGTAATGGAATTAGTAGAACAAACAACAATTCTTGCTACAATTTCTGAACTTGATTTCGCAGATGCTACAAACTATTTAACTGCCGCGATAAATGGATTTAAATTAGAAGCAGATGATGCATCTAATATTACTGATGTATGGGCAAACTTAGCTGCTAAGGCTGCGGTAGATACTAATGAATTAGCTGTGGCCATTAGTAAAGTAGCTTCTATTGCTAAGTCTGCTGGTGCCGATATTGAAACAACATCAGCTTTCTTAACTAAAATGATTGAGACTACTCGTGAGGCGCCAGAAAACTTAGGTACGGCATTAAAGACAATTATTGCTCGTTTCCAAGAATTAAAAGACTCAACAGAAGCTCTTGAAGATGGAGTAGACGCTAATAAAGTTGAAAAAGCGTTAAAGCAAGCAGATGTTGCTTTGAGAGATTCTACTGGTCAATTTAGAGATTTTGATGATGTTATTATGGAATTGTCTTCCAAATGGGACGGACTAGACCGTAATACACAGCGTTATATCGCAACTATCGCCGCAGGTGCTCGTCAGCAATCTCGTTTTATTGCTCTTGTAGAAGATTATGATAGGAATGTAGAATTAGTAAATATGGCACAAAATAGTGCTGGTGCGAGTGCTGCTCAGTTTAATACTCAATTAACTGGTTTGGAAGCTTCAATGAATAGACTTCAAGCTTCCTGGGAAAGTTTGTATACCTCTTTTAATGCTAGCAATGTTTTTAGTAGTATTATTGATAGTCTAGCCAATATTACACAATCTTTTGCTGATTTAGGAGTAATTGGTACGGCACTGTTTGCTGCTTTAAGCTTCGCTGCTGTGAAGTTTGGAATAAAAATAGTATCTATGAACCCAGCATTAGTGAAGTCAAATGGTACATTAGCTCTATCTGTTGGTACTATAGGTACTGCTTATCAAGTGGCTGGATTAGAAGCGATGAATGCGGGACGTAAATTTTTGGTAGTTGCCGGTAGTGCTATAACAACTTTACTTCCTTTAATTGTTATAGTGGGATTAATAACTTTAGCTATAAAAAAGTTAAATGATTATATCCATAGAAATGAGATAGCAGCTAGAGAAGCAAAAGAAGCACTTCAGGAATATACTGGTGCTATGGGGGCTGCAAATCAAGAAATAGATTCTTTACAATCTTTATCTGATGAGTTTACGAAACTAACTGAAGCAGGAGAAGATACAGCAGAAGTTAGACAACAAATTATTGACCAATTTCCAGAATTAGCTGAACAACTAGATATTGAAACTGCTTCATATGAAAAATTAACTGGGACAATCGAGGAATATATAAACAAAAAGAAAATCGAGGCGGCACAAAATGCAGCTCAGGCAGGCTTTGCGAGACAAACTAAGCAAGATAGCGATTTAAAAGGTGAAATTGACGATTTAGAATCAGACAGGCGAAAATTACGCTATGTATATAGCTCATTAGTAAGTGATTCGACTAATGCTAATGCAGAATATGTAAAGTCCTTAGAAAAACAAATAGGTGATATAGAAGAGGAAATAAAAGAAAAAACTCAAGAATTGGAGAATATTGCGGAATACACAAGAGGAGAAATATCATCTATTGTAGCGGGTTTTGCATTTGATGAAGGATTAAAAGGTGATTATAGCCAACAATTTTTACAGGCTTTATTTGGAGATTTAGATGTTTCTAAGGTAGATGCTGAAACTGGTAAAATTCTAGAATCTGCTTATCCATATACGGTAGAAATGATGCAAGAATATATTAATTCTATTGGCAACATTATGGAATCAGAAGATGCGGAATTAGCTTCTGTTTTAGCTTCTGCTTTAGGCGGGGATACAACCAAGATAACTCAGGAAGTTATTTCTAAATGGAAAGAACTTGGTTTTGATATACAAAAAGCACTACCAGAAATTTATTCCACGTATCAAGCAGATATGAAAGACAATCGAAGTTTTCTTGCGAATATTCTTGGATTAAATCAAATCCCTGGAGTCGAAGATTTCCCTCAGCTAATGAGTTTCCCAGATGATATCATTAGAGCATGGAGGACAAAATTCGAGGAAGCAAAAGATAATGATGAATTAACAGCTGCTTATAAACAAATATTTAACGCTTTAGTAAATGGAATTAATATTGAAGAATTTGAAGGAGATACGGAGGCTCTTAATCAAGCGTTTAATAGTCTTGACCCAAATAACCTCCAAGAAATAATTCAAATATTAGCAATGTTAGAAGAAGGTGGTGTAAAAACCGGAAATGAGCTTGTTGATGCTCTAACGACCGTTGCTGATACCGCAAATAGGACACTCTCTGATGTTATTCCGCAGACTTTTGAATTAGCAGAAGCATATAAAGATATAGATAAAGCAATTAATGATGGATTAGATAGCGAAGAAGAAGCATTTAGTCTGTTTCAACAAATGGCTGAAACTATGCCAGAACTTAAAAACTTAACTATGTATGATATTTTCTCTTTTGATGGAGAAAATTGGAAGTTGGCAGGAGAATATGGAGACAGCTATCTACAAATTCTACAAGCTATGGCTGCGGGAGAGAGAGATTTAGCTATTGCTCATATAGATGAAGCTATAGCTAAAAATAATCAAACTATTGCTGACCAAAGGGCTTTAGCTAAAGATGCAGAAACATTCGCTGAACATCTCGAATCAAAGGCCGCGGTAGCTGAAGCTAATGAATTATTGCAAGTATCAACAAATGATGTTGGAATTGCTACTGCTAATTTTATGTCTTTAATTAGTGGGTCGAAAGTAGATTTTAAGACTTATGAAGAAGGAGTAAGAGGAACGGCAGAGCAATTGAAGGCATTAGCCGCCGATTTGCGAGAAACCGCACAAAACGCGAACGATAATGCTGATGCTGCGGAAAATGACAATATAAAATTAGAAGGACTTAAAAACGGTATAATTTCTGCTGGTAACGCTACGAAAGACTATGATAAAAATTTACGAAGTTCTACTAAATCATCTGGGAAAGCTGCTGACGCAGCAAAAGCCTATGCTGACGCATTGAAAGAACAGGCAGAAGCTCTTCAAGCCGCAACAGAGGCCGAGCAAAAACGAATAGAAACCGAAGTTGAAGGTATTAAAAAGGTTCTTGAAGCTAGAAAGAAAGCACTAGAAGAACAAAATGAAGCCATTCAAGAGCAAATAGATAAAGAAAAAGAAGCTCAGGAAATTCTACTCGAAGCCTATTTAAAATATCTAGAAAAGAGAAAAGACGAATATCAAAAAACTCTTGATGATATGGAAAAAGCGGCAGAAAAAGCTAGAGAAGCCGCAGACGAAAGCAATGAAAATCTTACCTTCCAAAATCAAATAGCTCAAGATTATTACAAAGACCAAATTGAGTTAATTGATGAAAAGATAAACGCTTTAAATAAAGAAGCTCAAGCCGAAGATAGACTTCAAAAGCTCCAAGAAGCTAGAGACGCCTATGAACGTGCGAAGAATACGAAAAATAGACTTGTCTTAGTTCGTGGCGCGGGATGGGTATTTAAGCGTGACCAAGAAGAACTAAGTTCTACTTACGATGCTCTAAGAGATGCGGAAAGAGAAGTAGAAATAGCAAAGCTAAATGAAGAAAAAGAACTCCTCCAAGACCAAGCCGACGCATGGGCTGAAAAAGCAGAAAATATTGGCAAAACAACAGAAGAATTAGAAAAATATAATAAAGCCTATAAAGAATTTTCTGATATGACCGAAGAGCAAAGAAAAGAAGCTCTTAATGCCTTTATAGAAGCAGTTATAAGAAATAATCAACTTAACCAAGACGCAACAGATAAAGAAAATGCTTTTGAAGACCAGAGCGACGCAGAAAAGGAAGGAACTCTGGCATGGAATATTGCTAAAGTAGAGGAACTTTCTGAACAGACTAGTGAACTAATTGACAAGATAGGAAAGAGTGCGGAAGATTTAATTAAGGACAATAAAATCAACCAAGTAGTTGCTTCTCTTGATAATCTTCTTGGAGATAAGGGTATTGAAGGATTAGTAAGTCATTTAGATACCTTAACTCATGGAGTTAATACTTATATTGATAATTTCCTAAAACTTAGTGAACAGATGACCCAAAACGAGAACGCTATTGATGCGATAGATAAAGCTCTTGAAGATTGGGATGAACTTACTGAGAATTTAGGGAAAAGTCAATCAGAGCTAAATAAAGAACTCGAACTCTTTAACTATTATAATAAAATGACAATTGAACAATTATCAAAGGATAGTGCCGTTTATAACGATATCGCGAATCAAGTTTCTAATTTAGCCGACCAATGGGAAAGAGTAAATGCCGCACAAGCTGCTTATGAAGCTGCTCAGGCTCATGCGGATGCGATTTCTAAAGCGAGTAGTGGCGAAGGCTACGCTACTGGCGGAGTAAATACCTATACTGGACTTGCGGCAGTTCATGGAACGAAGTCAAGGCCAGAAGTATTCTTAAATAACTCTCAGGCGGGCGCTTTATTTAAATTTATTGATGGTTTAACTAGAATGCCTACTTTAAACAAGAGAAACACTCCACAAAATGTTGTCGCTTCAACTTCTAAAACAGAAGATAATAGCACAAACTATACTAATTGTAAATTTGAAGTTGTTTCTAACGAAGATAGCATTGACAGCTTGTTACAAGATGTCAAAAATCGTTCTCCATTACGGAAGTTTTAATAGTGGGGAGGGAAACCTCCCCATTTCCTCAAGAGGTGAGATAATTGATAAGAGAACCATATGGCGTAGTTCCATATAATACGACTGTTGATACGAGTATAAGTAATACTTTCTCTTTAATTTTCAATGGAGACGAATTAGAGAGTTATAAATATGATATTTTTGAAAATAATCAGGGGAATTCAGCAATTTATTCTTCTAATATAATAGATAATCCAACAATTTATAATAACGATGAATTATCATTCCAAGTTGGTGGAGATAATCTTTCTTCATTGGTAGGGAAAAATCTACTATGGAGAGTAACCTTTTGGGAGAATAATGCTTCTTATAAATTAACTGACTATAAGAATGTTGCTAGAAGCACAACCGAAAGTGAACCGACTTTAATCTATCTCCAGGATGAAAATAGTTTACTTGGCTCTATTGATTGGAGTAAAAAAGAAATAATAGTTAATATAACTATTAGAAACGAGAGACGTAGAATTATTAATTATAATACATCAACTCACGCCGCGACCATAAGTAAACAATTCTCTGTGCTTCCTACCTATGGTAGTGGATATACAGATAAGTATATCTTATACGGCAACTTCCCATCTGCGGCGACACCCGATAATCCAATTATATCTGCTACAATACCAGTATTGAATGGAATTACTACTGACCCGGAGGTCTTTGAAGTTCCAGAAACAGGAAATATTATTTTAACTGGTGTAATTCCTATTTTAGAGAATATCACAGATAACAGACTTCAAAACGAAGTTGTTGTAAATTTAGATTTTGGTAATGGAGTAGTTTATCGTATAAAAGAATATTGGCAATGGGATGTTCAATACGATATTGAAAAAACTACTGTAGTAGAAGATATCCAGCATTACAAGATAACTGTTACAAAAACCACTTATCACGAAGGACAATCAAAAACTACTGTTGAAACAATAGAAGATGTGACTGATATTGCCTGGTATCAAGAGCATGATAGTGATGTAGGTGCTTATTGTATAGTAGATAGAAAAGTATCTCCGGAAATTGAAGTTGGGACTTCGTATTCAGCTTATCGTAATTACTATGATACAAATTTTTATTTCTTTAAATCAAGAAAAGAAGCTATTGTAAATATTGATAATTTCCCTACTGAACAAGCGGACGCATTCCCTAGCCGCTACTATAACTTCCTAGGAAGTTATCAACAGAGAAATAATATCCCAGTGAAATATCATATTTGGGAAGTTTACGATATTACAAAAATAAAACCAGTTTACCAAACTGAAAAACAATTCAATTCAAATCTTTCTTTCTCATATGATAATTTTGAAAATTATCATACTTATAAAATAAAATTAATTATAGTTAACCAAGAGGGCGCGACTTCCGAATATTTATCTCCTGACTTAATTATTTCTTATAAAGAAATAGATTTTAAAACTAGCGGCGAGGCTATTTACAATAAAAACTCTTATAGTGTTGACGTTGTATGGCCAGACAATAGATTATCTATTCCTGTTTTAGTAAAAGGAGAGGATGGAGAATTTACTCACTTCTTCGATTATATAAAAGAAGAAAAATTAAATCTTCGAGTTCCTGGAATAACTCAATATAGATATGATAATCTTTCTGGCTCAGAATTAATTTTTGATTCCACCAATTTTATGTTATCTACTTTTATTGCTATTAACGACCCTGGTCCCGCGCCTTGGAGTGGAGAAATTATTACTCTAAGTTCAGACCCACGCGGTAATAGATTATCTGTTATAAAAAATAAATATAAACTCCAAATTGTTTGTAGCGATGAAACAGACGGTGGAAGTATAGTTTATGATTTCTATAAAGCTAAAAAGATAGCAGAAAATAACTTTATTGATTTACGTCTACCATTCTCTCTATTGAAAGTAGTCCCGGGTCAACAACAAGGCGTAAAACAAGAAGATGGAACTTACCGACCTTTAACAGAAGATGAGAAAATTGGTTATGCGTATGAATGGATGGAACAAGAAACGGAAAATAGTTCCAATGTGATAACCTGGAAAGATTCTTACTTCTGGACAGAAACTAGTTCCGATACTAATACGATGGTATACAAACTTCTGGTATATCCAAATAGAGCAGAATTATATCCAATGCTTAGATGGGTAGGAACTATTAAGGCAGTTAATGGAACTAAGGTGACTCTTGGAAATAATAGGCTTTTATCTAATCGGACTAATAAAACTCTTCTTATGATTGGAGATGAAAGCAAGGAAATTCTTGAATACGATTCTATAACTGGCATCGCAACTATTGATTCTCCTTTTGATTCAGCAGAGGTTGGCAGTAAATTCTTATGTTATTATGAAAATGGAGAGAACGAAGAAAATGATAATGTGTATGTGTGTAAATTCACTAGAAGAAATAACATACCATTTAATCAAATTTCTATCTTTGGTGATGTAGAATATGATTATTTAACTGTTTTCACAAAAAGCTATTTTACTTCTAATGAAATCCATGATATGTTATATTATTTCTTCCGCCCTCAATGGACAGACGAAAATCAAATTGATGTGTTGATAAATTGTACTTACAATGGAAGTTTAAGCTCAAAGTATTACGATGGAATAGAATCTGAAATTAATGGATATAGGATTTATAGAAATACTTTCTATAATGAGGATGATAAAGACCCATTTGAGAGCATTTTAATTGCTGAAGTTGCGGCGAATGAATTGGCCAGTATAAATGACAATACATCTTTGAAAATTACTGATTATAGCGTTAGAAACCGCGGAGTATTTAGTTATTCTATTCTTCCAATGACAAGCACGGTGATAGGTGCGAGAATAGAAAGTAATAAAATAAAAACTAGTTGGTATGAATGGATTTTTACTTCTATCGGCAGAGTAAGAGATAATATCTATCGTCCTATTGAACAATGGGTATTTAAACTCAATATAGAAGCTGGCGACGTTCAACATAACGTTAATAAAGTATTCCACCAAGGATTAAGCAAATATCCAAAATTATCTGTTGGAAGAACAAATTATATTACAACTTCTTTGACCTGTTTGGTAAGTGATTTTAGATATGAAACTATTTATAAAGATAACTATTTAATGCCTGTAGTTTCTGGAACAATTCCATATAATACAACTGATATAAATAATACAAAAATTTATATTCAGCAAATGAATGTATTTGAAGGAGTTAATCTACAGCAGAAACAAGCATATATATTTATAAATAATCAGCAGAGAAGAATTACTTTCTATGGCGAAGAAGGAGCTGGGGCAAGCACTAAATTCTATATTATTATTGAAGAACCTTTTAAATATTTCTTGCCAAATACACAAAATCCTTCTACTAATAATTATATAATTTATACAGACTATTTACCAGATGACGCGAATGAATATCAGATAATAAAGAAAAGAAGTATTTATTTCAACGACTCTATTGAAAGAATTAACGCTTGGAATAAATTTATCTCTACTGATGAACCAATTCTTGTAAAAGATATGAAAGGAAATTGTTATATCGGAGTTGTAAGCGACAGCAGAGAGCAAACTGATATTAAAATTGATGATTTCCCGACAACTATTAGTCTAAATATTACACAAATTGCTGATGTGAATTCTTATTTAATCTTTGATATTTAAGGAGTGATTTCATGGAATTTTATAATACTGATAATGAAGATTTCAGAAAAATAGCCAAACATGAAATCATCAATCCGATGGTTAAAATAGAATTACTTGATAGCCATGAAAATGCTTATGCTGAACTTATTGAGGATATAAGTGCCGAGCAAATCGGCACTATATCCGAAAGTTATAAGCAGGGTGTAAGAAAAACGACTTCGTTCACAATTTTTGACCCAAACGGAGATTTTATTCCAGACCCAAATAATAAAAACTTTTGGATAAATAGAAAGTTTAAAATATATGTTGGCTTGGCGAAAACTAGATATTACAGCGAGGAAAATCCATTAATCTATTCTTATGACGAAGAAGATTTAGTAGCTTATCTTAAATATAATAATCCAAACAATTGGGAAGACATAGATAAACCAATAGAGAATTCTCCGAAAGATGGAATTATTACTACTGGACATGGGCAATTTGAGATTAATTCTGAAGAAGATATCTATTGGTTCTCTAAAGGCGTATATGTGATTACGGATATAAATGCTTCTCATAATTTAGCAGATAAGACCGTTACTATAAATGGTGTGGATAAATTTGGTATGTTTGGTAGTGAAACTGGATACAATGAGATGATAGGAACATTTTCAATACCAAGAGGATTCACCATTTATGAAGCAATATTTACTATCCTAAATCAAGATATGGGGAACGGCCAAGTCTTAGACCCTATTGAACCAATTATTGACCCTTATTATAAGAACATAACAATTCCTTTTGATATAGATAAGGGGCCTGGCAGCTATGTGGGAGAAAGTCTGACTGATTTAGCTACTACCTTTAGAGCAGATATTTACTATGATGATGACGGTAGATTAAATTTTTGGAGAAGTATGTTAGGAGAAGAAAATGCTAATCTTCCCATCATATGGGATTTTTATGATACTAGCTCTGAATATATAAATTCTTCTTTAACATATAACTTAGTAAGAACTGCTAATAGAGTATGCGTGGTTGGAGATAATCCGAATAGTGCTACTCCTCCTATGGCTATTTCAGAGAATAGGAACGCGGCTTCTCCTATCGCAATACAAAAAATAGGAGTAAAAAATAAATATCTTGAGAGCAGCACTATAAAAACAGTAACAGAAGCAAAAGATTACGCAGACTATATGCTAGAATCTTTGTCTATTGAACAGAATACAATAAGTTTTGAATGTACTCTTATCCCAAGTCTGACGGTAAATAAATTGTTTACTTTGACTGATACCTTCTATAAAATTATAAAAGAGTCGTTCTTAATACAAAGTTTAACTTGTCCTATTGGTATAGGTACAATGAGTTTAAGTGGAAGCAACATAAAAGAACTTCCAACTTATTGAGGTGAGTAAATGAATCAAGCTGATACACTTATAGATATTATTGATAGAAGAATAGATTCTTATGTCAAAAATGCTCGTATAGTTTGTAAATATGTAGGAAAAATAATTTCTATGGGAACAAATCAAACCGCAAGAGTAACAATAGTTGGCTTCGATACAATTTTTACTTTTCCTTATCGAGATTATTTAATAGGGAAAATTAAAGAAGGGGACGGAGTTTTTATAGAAAGTAAGATAGGTAATTTAAGTAACGGGGTTATAACCGATAGATTTTATGGACAGGAGGAATGAATATGCCTAAATTTTCTGAATTTAAAGCAAATGATGCTCAGTCAGAAGTAAGAAAAGTTATTACAGACAACTTTAAAATAGCTACTAACGTCCCAGAGGATAAAACCAATAATAATAAACTTTTTGCTATGGTTGGTGTCGCAGAATCTGGTAGCCAACAATTATTCCATGCGAAAGACGGAACTGATTATCTTAGTCCAGAAACGGGAGTTATGAAAGACGGTGGCAACCAGATTATAAATGGAAGTATAACTGCGGATGGCTTAACTATTTCAGATGGTGGAGCAATAATTGCTGACCATCTATATGTTTATGACACGAATGCTGAGGGTGCTCCTTCTTTTACAGTTAGTAAAAATAAAGCAACGGTATCCTATGGTACTTTTGAAGCTAAGGGAGCCGCAACTTTTGGACAGAAGCTTACGGTTAATGGAGGAATAGTTTCTACGGGTGCTACTAATACTCTTGGAACAAGCAATTTTTTAACTATTGGAGTTTCTGGAACAGGTACAATAGCAAATCTTAGTTCTACGAGTGCTGTAATAGGCTCCGCGAATATAAAATCGGGGCTTGATGTAGGTGGGCCGGCAACATTAAAAGGAATACTAAAAGTTGAGGGACAAGTAACAATGAATAATCGCGTTGTTATTCCCAATCCTGGTGATATTAGTGTTGTTTATGCTAGACCATTAAGAGCAGTCAATAGAAAACCAAATAATGGTGAAGTCGCATATGGTACTCTTTGGGGCCAATATTAAGGAGGGATTTTATGCCAAAACTTTATATTGGTGACAGCAATAATAATCCCATTAGATTAAAAAAAATGTATATTGGTGACGGTAATAATAATCCAATCAAATTAAAAAAAATTTGGATTGGGGATTCTTCAAATAATCCTCTTCTAATTTTTACCGAAGGAGCAACAGAAGGCTATATGTATGACTTTGATGCTTCTACTGGACAATATAATCAGACAAGAGTTAGTTCTATTATAAATGCTGTGAATGGGGCGCCGTCAAAAATTCAACCTTGGCACTTAATAACAGATAAAACCGATACTTGGGGATTAGGCTCTTGGGACGGCAGACCAATTAGCTTCAATAATCAAAACGGACGGTGTGGCCGCGGCGGCACTTTTAGATTTCCAAATCCAGTAGATAACGCAACATTAGTATGTGTTCAAAGATTAAATTTCGATTTATTGAGTAACGAGATGTTTACAAATAGTTGTTATTTTAATGAAAAAGGCGAATACAGGTATGAAACTGATAGATTTTACTATACTGGCAGAACTATTGCTACTTTAACATATAGAGATGGTGCGTATGTTCCGCCGCAAATGATAGATTTTGATAGTCGTCCTCAAGTAAATACTAGTGGAGGAACTGAGGCAGTACCATTTATAAATCAAAATACTTGTTGTGTATGGATGTATACAAATGGTAACAATGTACATTATAGAATAAAAAGTTATAAAAATGATTTATGGACTAAAGTTGGTACAAGAGAAAGCATATCTCAAATTCAAGACGTCAGAGTGTGCGACCATGCTGGTGGTGGTGTAGAAGCATTAACTGGAGAACTCTACGAATTTATTATTTGGCCTAGGATTTTAACCGCTGAAGAAATAGCTGAAACAGAAGAATATTTACTCGACAAATGGGTTTAATAGATAGGGAGACATAAGTCTCCCTATTATTTTGTCAAATTTTTGGAAAATTTTACCAAAAATTTTGAGCTGAGAATATACTTTCTCACTATTAATATGAGAAAACCAAAATTTACCAATTTCGGAGTTGATAACATGGAAGATAAGTTTCTCGATGGTATGGTAAATACTTCCATATCTATAATGAAACGCCTTAGCGAAGGCGGCACATTAACTCCTGATGAATTAAAATTTATTTTGTTGACTAAGCAAATGTCCGAAAAGGCAAACAAACAAAATAAATCAAATCCATTGGGAGGATTATTAGAAGGGTTAAAGCCAGTCCTCCCACTGGTAGGCTCTTTGCTTGAATTGTAAGGAGGTACTCTAATGAGTTTTAATCAAACTAATCCAAATTTTGCCAATTATCAAAACAGCCAATTACAGGCTCAGGGCATAAATCCCGCACCATTCCCACAAATTCCCTATAAGCCTATAACTTTTGAAAAATTAAGTAACTTAATTGGAATAACTTATAATCTTTCTGCTATTGAGAATATAAATACAATTCCACTTCCAAGGGGTAGCGGAGAGCAACAAATTTTCTTTGTTAATAACGATGAGAAAATATACGCTCGTTCTTTTGATAATAGTATAGGTGTTGTAGGATATAAGCAGGATTATGTACAGAAGCTAGAAGATGATTTAAAAGAAGCTCAATCTCAGCTTCAAGAAATTTTTAATGAAATAATAGGTCCTTCAGTAGAAGAACCAGTAACACAACCGAATTCCGAAATCGCAGCTTTTGATGAAAGATTAACTAAAATCGAAGCTCTATTAAATAGTTTAGTAGGAGGAAATAATAATGGACCTAAAGAATCTAATGGCAACGTGGAAAGAGTATCAGAAGTGGCTTAAAGACCAAGGTATCAATAGTTCAAATATACAAGAAAAACTTCCAGAGTTTGTAGAAAATCTAAAGCAAGACCCAGAAAAACTACAACAACTGAAAGGGATTTTAAACGATAAAAGTCTGTTACCTTACGCAAAGCAATTAAATATTAGTGAAACAGATATTAATAAAATGAAGGGAATGCTTGGAGATAGTCCAGATGCGACTAGTTATCCTAACGCCCCACAAAGAACGGGAAATCTTACCCCTCAACAACTTGAAATGCTTAGAAAATTTAAACGCTAAGGCCACGTGTTTAAATTTTTAAATAAAAAACTTCTAAGGAGGTAAACATTTATGGATAATGGTATCGGCTTAGGCGATTTGCTTGCTGTAATGAACTCTCGTGATAACGACGGTTTTGATGGTGGCTCTTGGATTTGGGTAATATTCTTATTCTTCATCTTCGCCATCTTCTTCGCAGGCGGTGACGGCCTATTCGGTAGAGGAGGTGGACCAGCTACGACTGCTTTTACTGGAACTGAATTTACATTGAGCAACATCGAAAGACAAGTTCAAGGAGTACAACAAGGTATTTGTGATAGTACCTATGCTCTTAACACCAGCATTTTAAACAACAAGTACGAGCTTGGTCAGGACTTATGCCAAGGCTTTAATGGTGTAAATAGCAATATTTCACAACTTGGTTACCAAATGCAGAATTGCTGCTGTGAGACAAATAGAAATATTGATGCTGTACGTTATGAGAATGCCAAGAACACTTGTGATATTATCACTGCTGGACAGGCAAATACTCAACGTATCATTGATATGATGACTCAAGATAAGATTGAAGCACTTAGAACAGAACTTCAATCTGCACAGCTTGCTCTTCAAAACAACGCTCAGACTCAAACTCTTATCAACGAGCTTCGCCCATGTGCTATTCCAGCATATCTAACTTGCAGCCCATATACTGCTCTTGGATATAACAATAGCGGTTGTGGATGCGGCTGCTAATTTCCGCTTTGCGTGATTTAAGCCATTAAGGCGAGGGAGGCGGAAGCCTCCCTTTATTTTTTAGGAGGTTAATTCTTATGTCTTGCAAACCAGTATGTAAACTTTGCAATAGACTCGTCATTTCTCAAGCCGTAACTTTTTCAGGAGGAAATTTGATTATCAATATTCCTGCTGGAGCATATAACGATGGCGAGAAATACTGTATTGTAGTAGCTCAGACTATACCATCTACTACAACTATCAATGCTCCAGTGGTTATTACTATTGGAACCGGAACTGTTCAATATCCTTTAACTAAGAGTAACTGTGCCCAAGTTACTGCTTGTGGAATTAGAACTAGAACAAGATATTCTGTATGTGTGTCAACTACAGCAACAGGTGGGACTTTTAAAATGTTGGGTTCTCCATGTTGCTCCCCTTCAAACAATTTACGTAGTATTAACGGAACAACGCCAACTCCAGCACCTACTTTAGCCCGCGTTGAAGAGGTCGCTCCTTCTGTACAAAATACAAAATCAGTGGAGAATAGAAATGGAAAATAAAACTCATTCAAATACGATTGAATTATTAAGAAAAGAATTAACAAATGATTTTTCTGTAACAAATAACTTAATAATTCAGTTGCAGAATGAGATTATTTGTTTAATGAATCTTACTGAACAGGCTTCTGGCAGAATTGAGAAGAAACTCAATGAGTTGCTTGAAATAATAAAGGAGGATAAATCCAATGAAATATAAGAAAGATATAAAACATCTTACTAAAAGCATGATGGACGGTCTTAAAGACGGAGAAATGATGCTTGATTATGCTAAGTGTGCTAAGGACGAAGGACATTCTGATATAGCTAACTATTTTTTCATGCGAACTAAGACAAGAGTCCAAATGATGAATGAAGACCATCAAAAAATGGAAGAACTTATTAAGAAAGAGGAAATGGAAAGTGGTAAGCCTTATGAAGAAGGTAAATGGGACTGTATGCACGAATATTTTATAAAAGAGAAAGAGGGACTTGAATACGCAGTTCAGAATTTTAAGATGTAATAAAAAAAGAGAGAGCTTTTGCTCTCTCTTTTTTTTATTCCCAATTAATCATTTCGACTTCTTTTTTGAAATTATTTGAACCATAACGTCCAATACATATTGCGTCCGCTTCGTCTTCGCTAACTTGAACATCATACCATTTTTTTACTAACATTTGAGCACTTTTCTTTTTATCTGCTCTTGTTCTTCCATTAATGCCAACATCTTTTCTCCATGTAGCAGAATGGATAATTTTAAACGGTATGCCCGCTTCGTAAGCTGTGTTTTCTAGAACGCCAATTAATTCAGCCAATACTTTAAATGTTGTAACTCCAACATTATCATATTGTTTTTTTTGGCCTGGAAAAGAACTTTTGTTAAAATCTTGAAGTTGTATATCTTCAAATAAAATTAAATCTGGTTTTATGGAATCAATAGTGCCAATCAACCATTGTCTTACTATTGATATACGAGTTGTTTTATCAAACTTCTCGTTTGGGGAAATAATTCCATATTTAATTAGTTCTTTATCATCAAATACTGACCATCCACTTATTACAGTAGCTTGGTCAAGAGCCAAAATTCTAAATTTTTTACCCTTACTTGGAATGATTATTGAGTCACAATTCTTATAAGGGTTATTTTTACAAACTGGACATTCGTAATTTTTTCTAATTGATTTATAGTTTTTAAATACTCTGTGCCCTTCCGGGCACTCCATTTCAAGTTCAGTATCAAGATTTTTATATTCGGTAGAAATTAATTTCCAATTTTTACTTTCTAAATCATTACGAATATCTTCTATTTTTAATTTAGCCATTGGTAGCTACGCCAGAACTTCCAAACCCTTCCCCGCGGTTAGTAGTATATTTATTATATTCTTCTTCAGAGATTTCGTCCCATTGAATATGCGGAACTTCTGCGAGCCGCAACTGCGCGATTCTATCATATTTATGAATCTCAAAAGGTTCGTCAGAAGTATTTTCTAAAATAACTCCAATTTCATGCCTATATCCAGAATCAATAGTCCCGGGAGCATTGGCAACTCGGATTCCTGTTTTTCGAGAAAGTCCACTTCTTGGACGAACTTGAAGCTCATAACCACCAGGAACAATAGCTTTAATACCAGAAGGCACAATCTCTGTTGTATGTGGTGCTATTACCATTTCTTTATTAGAGCAAATATCCATACAAGCGTCGCCGCCATCAGAATAGAAAGGTAATTTTACGTCTGGGTCTACTTTCATAACTTTAATAGGAATATTTTTAAAAGAACCGTCATAAAGAATAATTTCTTCCAAGGTATCAATTGTTTTGCTCATAAAGTATTTTACAATTTCGGCTCTTTTATCTCGATATTTTCCACTATTGGCCTTATCTAGTTCCTTTTTAAAATCATCTAGTCGAGATGTAATTTCTTCTGGATTCTCGTGATAAAGATTTACCAAAACTCTAATATAATCTTCTGAATCAACTACTGAATTAATTACGGAAACCAGTTCTTCTCTACTATCTTCTCCCTCAAAGGCTAAGTCTGGAATTTCTTTAAAGTCATCAAATAATTGTAGCGGATTTTGTAGTAAAAAATTTTCTGTCATATCTATATACTCCTATTAATAATATTTTAAGAAGTGGGAGAAGTATTACTTCTCCCTTTATTTAAAAAGTTATCTGATAAAGTGTAGATATTTATGTTCGTCATTATCAAGTAATTTCTTAATATCTTCTATTGTAATATCATAATCACAATATTTATTATTAAGATAAATTGTCGCAATCTTGTTATCTCTTGTAAGACTAACGTCAATTCTATCAATACTTTCAAATGCCTCCAACATATAATCTACTGATGTGAAAATTGAATATTCCATAATATTCCTCACTCCCATAAATTAGTCACATATTACTAAATGTAATACGTGCCGCACTAATTAGGGCATCAGATAACTTAAAAGCTAATTAAATTAGATGTTTATGACAAATAGAACAGAATTTATTTCCATTTACAATCTCAAATTCTTCATGGAGACATTTGGCTTGAATATTTTCTTTTTCTGCTTCTAAAGAAGCCATACGACTATCTAATACTCCTAAAACCAAAATATTTAGAATTTCAGATTCTATAACATCTATTTTATTTTTAATTTCATTCTTATCCATTATAATACCCACACTCCACATTGGCTTATTTGTCTCAGGTTGGTGCTAAGAATCCTATTTACTGCTGAATCAAATCTATATTTTTTATATAGCTCATCCATAGCATACCCATCTTTTTTTAAACATTGATAAAGATTATAATCCGACGATGGGGTTCCAACTCTCGAAAGTCTACATAAGCAATTTAATAATTTTACTCCATCGGAATTATTCGGTATATTAGGATTTTTTACCAGGGTAAATTTATGCTTTTTTGATATTGAATAAAAATAATAATTACCCAAAGTTAAGAATTGTCTAAATCCAAAATCGTTCCATGATTCATTATCTCTTTTTTTATTAGTAACTCCAAGAGCATACGAATAAGATAAATCCATATAATGATTTAGGAATTCTTTTTTTGTTAATTCTCCAACATATATAAACATAGGAGAAGTAATTGTATAAGCACTACATCTAGGAAAATCTGACTTTGTTTTTAAAAAAGTTTCAAAATCATAGATTTTTTGAGATTTCAAAAAACAAATACCGTGTTCAGTTTGAAACTTAGGAATCTGCTCAATAATCTCCAGGCATGAAAAAATATCTTCATCGTATAAGTATATTTTATTCTTATTTGCTATTACTTTTTCATAGTCAAATATGATTTTCCCGTTATGTGTTAAACGATAGGCAGAACCTAAATTTAAAAAAGGGCCTAATTTATTTTGTTGTTTAAGGGAAAAATTATTTTTATTTTTTTTATAGAAAGCTTCATAAATACTTTTGTCTGCTTCACAGCTTTCAATCTCCAATGGAGGTCTAGAATAACTATTAAAAAATGCCTTACCAATCCATTCGACTTTTGGATTTGCCATTAAAATTTTAGGTAAATATGATTTACTCTTTACATTACTGCTAACAATTACCTTGTCGAATGGACTTATAGCATTCGCGTCATAAATCATTTTTACTATATTCTTATTCGTTTTGTAATAATAAGAATATTTCATTAACTCAAGAGAGGGGATAAATGTATTTGGAGTTATTAATAAATCTTGGTCAAATAATCCAATATACATTTTAATCCTCCTTTCTCTCGTAAATGATTGAAAGAGAGCCGTCATTATAGTTTATATCTTCAATTAGTCCAATGGCATTGGGGTATGGGGAATTACGATAACACTTTGGAGAAAAAGCATCTTCACGTCTAATTCCACTAATGATTAATTTATTACCTCTTGTAAACCAAGATTTTTCAACTACTCTTTTCTTACCCGTTTCAATATCTCTCTCAAAAATTTGTCTATCATATTTAACAAACTGCGGCTTATAAATTTTTACTTTTACTACTCCATCTTTTGTTAATAGAGTGATAATATTTTTTAATTTATTCTTTTCCAATACTGTTCCTGCGATTCTATCTAGCTTGAACAAAGGAATAATCTTCCCCTCTTTAGTAGTGAAAGTCGAAGTTGGGATTGGTTCTTCTGGTAAATCAAAGAAATTGACAATACCGTAGTCATCTTCTTTGATTCCGTCTAGTTCATGGACGGTATTATAAAAACCTATACTATCCATTTCCCATTTAGAAACTGGACCAGAACAATATTTTTCCCACAAATCATTAATCAAATTTTTATTCAACTGATTTAGTGTTTCTGGATTAGCTAGAAATGGACGTATTCTATCCATTTGTTTTTTATAAATCTTGTCCCAGTCCTTTTGTTTAATACAACAATTTTCATCCACAAAAGTTAGTAAATCAGCATTGAAATTAGAATTGTAATATTCTTGAGAATATTCGTCTAAGATATAATAATCTCCAAATTTATTTTTCTTTAAGAATTTATTAAAATTATAAACTTTTTCTAAAGGTTTTAATTCTTCTGGTATTAATCCTTGGTTAATAATCATTGACATATTTTGTAAGGTTAATTTTTTCTTACAACCAGAAATATCTTTAATATAATCAAACATAATATCTTCTCTAGTATTAGAAGAAATGGCATCAAAAGCACCAGATTTAATTAAGTTTATCATTTGGAGCTTTGTTACTTTAACTTTAGATATAAAATCTTCTAAGCTATCATAAGGGCGTTTATCAATAATTAACGTCGCAAGTTCGTCATTAATTTTTGTAATGCCTTTAATTCCATAAACTATTTGATTATTTTCTACGTCTGGAACAAAAGTGAATTTTGAACGGTTGATGTCGGGAGGAACAACATTGATACCGAATTGTTTCATTTTTCCGATAGCTGAACTAATCTTTCCATAATTTACTACCTTTTTTGGCTTTTTTGTCTTTTCCTCTTTCTTTTCTTCTTCATCATCGTCTATTTCATCGTCAGTTTCATCGTTATCTTCATCTATCAATTCTTCTTTTGGAGATTTTTTCAATCCAACAGATTCTACGACCGCTGGTATTTCTTCATCTTCATCTTCAACTAATCCGGCACTATCAACTATCAAACAAGCAGTATTCCAGAAAATTGAGGGGTAATGATAAGCAAGATTTAACTCCTGTATTGCTACTGTTGAATAGGCAATTGTGTGTATAATACTAAAGCTATATCCTAACTGACGACTAATTTGTTTATCCCAAATATACCTTAGAATATCCTCAGAACAACCATTTTTCCGTCCAACGTCATAGTAATATACTTTAAATTCTTCAATTTCTCTTATTTTTTTCTTGGCAATCAGTTTTCTCAGCTTATTCGCCTGGATAACATCAAATCCTAAGAATTTTGGATGCATAACCAATAACATAATTGATTCCTGTGAATCTGGAACTCCGTTATATTGTTTTAAGAAATTATAAAGTTCCATTTTCTCACTTTCGGTTGCTTGTAAAGAATTAATTTCATCAGAAAGTAAGGATGGATTCTCTTTATATCGAACAAACTCTTCAACTGGGGTTAAGTCTGTTCCTTCTGGCATAAGTCTCATTAAACTATTTGCCTGTGCTAATTCAAGCAAAGAACGAGGTTTAATTTGCTTAGCACATTGTAATCCAACAGGAGTATCAAATTGAAAAAGAGAAATAATTTTATTCTCACCTACGAGTTTCCACATTTCTTCATTATCATAATCCAATACTTGCGGAGCAATATATTTCAAATAAGTTTTTTTCAAAGTTCCTTGCCATTCAATATATCCATATTCAAGTAGTAATTCTAGAGTTGTTCTAATCCTATCCAAAGCGTCAATAGTAAGCATATCAAATTTAATATTCGGTTATTCCTATATTACTATAGGCCCTGACTATCTTTTATCTACAATTTGTAGAAACAGTGTTTCGAGCTACGTATCAATAGTAGCCCTACGTTCTAAACGAACTAGTCGATACACGCTATATTTATAAATTTCTCCAAGTTTTATAATTAACAA